>Ga0247841_10000634_pt1 | contig 88805 bp, 70 predicted proteins | sample LaCruzMarch2015__2_FD_192410 | JGI IMG/M metagenome (GOLD analysis project Ga0247841, IMG submission 192410) | Freshwater microbial communities from meromictic Lake La Cruz, Castile-La Mancha, Spain - LaCruzMarch2015_18m | ecosystem: Environmental > Aquatic > Freshwater > Lake | place: Spain...
AGATATCAGAAGAACGCATAGCAGAAATTGAGCGCTGGCTGAATAATCGGCCCAGAAAGTGCTTGGGCTTTAGGACACCGGCAGAAGTCTTTGATGGTTTTGTTGCACTAGCACCTTGAATGTGCCGCCGGCGGAAACACTTTCATTTGTGATTGAAAAAATAGGTAAATTTAATATCTGAGCGTATTACGGACATGAGCCTTGATATGACAAACAAATTTAAACCTGAAATGGGGCGCGGAGATACCGGACTGACCGACCTTCCTACCGGAAAGAGGGTAAAAAAAACCGACCCAAGGATAAAGGCCCTTGGCCTTATAGATGAGCTTGGCGCGGTGATCGGACTGGTGAAGGTTAAACTATCCGGCAAAAAGGGCGCGGAGGAATTTACCAGAATGCAGCAGGCCCTTTTAACGGTCGGCTCGCACGCAGCTGGCATTAATTTCGCAACTAAACTTAAAACAGAGACCACTTATCTCGAAACCCGGATAGGCAAACTTTCTTCAGCCTCAAAACCTCCCCTTAAATTCATACTGCCGGGCCGTACCGAAACCGAAGCCCTTATCCATCTGGCCCGGACTAAAGCGCGGATCTGTGAGATCTCACTCTGGGAAACAAACTCCGCCCCCGCGGCCGTTTACCTGAACCGTCTTTCCGACTATCTCTTTCTGCTGGCCGGAAAAATATAACCCCTATTGATCCGCCGCAATAAAAAAAAGCCGCGTCCATGGCGGCTTTTTGTTTTTATAACTTTAATCCGTTTACATTTTTTCAGGGGCGGAAACGCCAAGCAGGCCCAGCCCCCGGCCGATTACGCGCTGCACGGCTTTAAGCAAAAACAGCCGGAAGGCGGTGGTTTCCGGCTCCGCCGCGTCAAGAACCTTATGTTGGTCGTAAAAGGAGTGGAACATGGCCGACAGCTCGCTTAAATAAACCGTCAGCTGGTGTGGAGAGGAATCGCGCACGCAGGTCTCAAGAACCTTTTCCAGCCACAGCAGCTTGATCATAAGAGACCGCTCTTCAGGGTTGGGCGTTACCTTAGCCGGGTCATACGCCCGCGCCGGGTCAACCCCCTTGTCAGCGGCGTTGCTAAAGATAGAGCAGATCCGGGCATGCACATATTGGACATAGAACACCGGATTATCGTTAGACTTCTTCTTGGCCAGGTCTATGTCAAAGGTCATGTGCGAGTTGGGACTGTGCATCGCGAAGAAGAAACGACAGGCGTCAGCACCCACCTCATCCACAAGCTCCTTCAAGGAAATAAAATCCCCCGCGCGTTTTGACATTTTCACAAGTTCCGTACCGCGCTTTAAGAGCACCTGCTGATGAATAATTATCTTAAATAATTCTTTGTCATGCCCGAGGGCTGAAACAGCGGCCTCCATCCTGGGCACATGGCCGTGATGATCCGCGCCCCAGATATCAACTATTTTTGTAAATCCCCTCTCGATCTTGTTCAGATGATAGGCTATATCGTTCAGGAAATATGTGTTATGACCGTCAGACTTGACCAGCACGCGGTCTTTGTCGTCAGACTCCATAACAGAGGAGGTTCCGAGCCAGAGCGCGCCCTCTTTTTCGTAGGTCATGCCGTGCTTTTTAAGTTCTTCAAGAGCTTTTTCAGGGCCTTTGGCCTCGTGCAACTCGGATTCCAGAAACCATCTGTCAAACTCCACACCGAAAGCCTTCATGTCCGCCTTGTGAAGGATAAGCATCTCTTTCACGGCAAATTCAGAAAACTGCTTATCGTTCCAGCCGGCGGCGTCCGAAGGCAGCGCGGCGGCCATATCTTTGAGATACTCGCCCTGGTAGCCGTCTTCCGGCGGATTCTGCCCCTGGTACCTGGCTTTAAGAGACTGCCCCAGCAGCGAAACCTGCCTGCCGACGTTGTTTACGTAAAATTCTTCTTTCACCTGATAACCCAAAAACCTCATGATACGGGAGAGCGAATCGCCCAGCGTGGCGCCGCGCCCGGAAGCCAGGTGCATCGGTCCGGTGGGATTGGCTGAAACAAATTCAATATTTACCTTTTCTTTCGCGTGGACGGGATTAGCGAAATAGGCATCCTCAGAGAGGATCCGACCCGTATCATGGAGCAGGGATTCATCCTTCAGGCTGATGTTAACAAACCCGGGGGGCAGCACCGCGGCGTCGTATTTACCGGCAAGCGCCGCTTTAAGCTCCTCCGCTATTTTTAACGGCGGTTTTTTAAGGGCCTTCGCTGCGGCAATGGGCCAGGGCAGAGAAAGGTCACCTTTTATATGCGGGGGAGGAACCGAAACAGCGAAATTCTTCAATTGCCCGTCATCAAGGCCGAAAGCGGCCTTGGCCGCCGCTTTCATTTCCTCTTCAAGCTCGGAGAGTTTCATTATCTTTTCTTTCTAGAAACTTTTTTCTTGCCTGGTTTTTTTGGGGCGGCTTTCCGGGCCGGGGCCTTCTTCGCGGCTTTTTTGGCAGCCGTCTTTTTTGCCGGAGCTTTTTTAGCCGCTGTTTTTTTCGATTTCACAGGAGCAACTTTGGCTTTTTTCTGAACTGGTTTCCGCGCCACTGTCACAGCCGCGCTGTCTTGCTGCCGCGCTGTCTTGCTGCCGCGCTGTTGCGTCTGCGCGGCTGCTTTTTCTTCCCATTTAATGGCGCTGTAGCCGGCGTATACCTTATCGAAGGAATAAAATTCTCTGGCCTGCTTTTCAAAGATGTGTACGATGATGCCGCCGTAATCCAAAACCTTCCAGTTCTTGGACTTCATTCCGTCCCGATAAATAGCGTAGAAGCCTTCTTTTTTCAGATTTATGGATATTTCGTCGTCCACGGCGTCCAGTTGCGTAGGGTTGTCAACCGTTACCACCACAACATAATCGGCGAGTTCCGAGCGGCCGGCCATGTCGTATATAGCCACGGCCTCAGCTTTCTTCGCGTCCGCCACCCTGGCGACGGTGATAGCGATGTTCTTGAATTCGTTTTTGTTCTCTTTCATATATTATATTTCTGCGTTTTAAGTTTCAGCAGGAGCGCAGCTTCCATCCTGTGTTCTATGTTTTCTATGGCGGAGCCCATTATGGATGATATTGTATTAAATATAGTGGTAAGATTGTTCTTTTCGTATTCGGAAATGCCCTCTGATCTGGAGAATGTTATATAGCCGGCCTTTTTTCCGTGCGCGTAAAAAACCATATGGTAAGAAGAGTCGTTCAGCCACCCGCTCCGGAGATCCCCTTTCTCATCTTTAGCCAGAGGCCCACGCGTGAACCGCTCCAGTGAAACCACGGGCTCGAACTCGTCGTTGAATTGATTATACGCGTACCCGTTGAAGTTCCAAACTCCGTCAAAATAAATGCGGATCTCCTCCACTGTTTTTTTAATGAACTCAGCGGGAGATTTATATTCCTGCATTACCAGATTGCTCATATCGAACAGCATCGTCAGTTCGCTTGAAGTGTGCTGCAGCCTTTTGGAAATAACTTTTACTATTTCCGTGAAGATGGCGCTTCCGTTTTCCGGATGTTCCGTGACGAATTTAAAGAATTCGGCGCGCTTTATCTCGTAAACTGATGAGTCTTTTTCCGCGCGGGCCTGAGCGAACCGAACCGCCCCCTCCAGCAGAGCCATCTCGCCGAAAAACTCTCCGTTCGACAGAATGGCCAGAGGCTTGAAATCATGTCCGGTCTCATCTAAACCTTTTTCAATTACAACCTGCCCGGCGACAAGGATAAAAAGAGTATCTCCGGCACTTTTTTCCTTAAATATTATATCGCCGGCTTTGAAGGAAGAGCGTTTAAAAGCTCCTCCGAATTCCCCAAGCATGCGGTCGGAAAAATTCTTAAAGAGCGGCACAGCCCTGAGAGCTTTTATTTCATTATCCATATTTCTCCCTATTTCCAAAACCATTATCGCTTTACTCCGCGCAGAGTTTCTTGAACGTGTCCTGGTCATGAGCCTTTGCAAGAGCTACATCAAACGCCACCAGGTTTTCCTTCACCAGGTTTATAAGCGCCTTATCCATAGAGATCATGCCGCTCCGGGCGCCGGTCTCAATAGCGCTGTAGATCATATGTGTCTTGCCTTCGCGTATAAGGTTGGAGATGGCGGGAGTCATGATCATTATCTCGCGCGCCGCCACGCGGCCCTTTCCATCCTTTCTTGGCAATAAGATTTGGGAAACCACGGCCTGAAGCGCGCTGGCCAGCTGGACGCGCACCTGCGTCTGCTGGTGCGGAGGAAACACATCTATGACGCGGTCAACGGTGGAGGGCGCGTCTTGCGTATGCAGGGTGGCGAAAGTCAAATGCCCGGTCTCGGCCGCCGTTATGGTTAACTGGATCGTTTCAAGGTCGCGCATTTCTCCGACCAGTATGACATTTGGGTCCTCGCGCAACGCGGCCCTCAAAGCGTTGCTGAAAGACTTGGTGTGCTGACCGATCTCGCGCTGGCGCACTACGCAGCTCTTGGCCTCGTAAGTGAACTCTATCGGATCCTCAATGGTAAGCATGTGTCCCCGCTTTTTCTGGTTTATAAGGTCCAGAACGGCGGCCAGCGTGGTTGATTTACCTGATCCGGTCGGACCGGTGACCAGCACCAGACCCTTGTGCAGGGCGGAAAGTCCCACGATGGTGGCATTAAGTCCCAGCTGTTCAGGGGTGGGAATAATGGAAGGTATAACGCGCATAACAGCCTCAACACCGTTGCGCGCAACCAGCACATTGAGACGGAAACGGGAAAGACCCGTAATGGCGAAAGAGCAGTCCAGTTCCCAGTTCGCCTCAAATTTGGCGCGCTGTTCGTCGTAAAGCGTGGAGTAAACCAGCGATTTAGTATCCTCCGCTGTAAGTACCGGCATCGTGGCTCCCACCGGGACTATCTCCCCGTTCAGTCTCATCATGGGAGGCTTCCCCACGCAGATATGGATATCGCTGGCACCGAGCGAAACAGCGCTCTTGAGTATCGTTATCAGATCAATCATCTTATCCCCCTGTGTATTTTTTCCATCTTAGAATAGTTAAAATCCGCGCCGAGTATTATCTTTATCTGAGCTATGGCGCGTTTATCGAACTTTGAATATATCTCCAGCCCGCCCAGATCAAGGACCTCTCTGACAGCGTGCGCCGCTTTTATATTATCGGAACAGTTTACGATTTTTGTCTGCGGCTCTACGCTGCCGTAAGTGCCGAAATTAATAACGTCAAAACCTTTGTCGCGCAGGAACTTCGTGACCCCTCCGGCCAGGTCTTTTCTGCCGGAGGCGTTCAGAACTTCAAGCCTTAAAACCGCGGGAGCATCCATAGTTTCCGCCGCGGTTTCCGCAGCCAGTGAGGCGTCGGAGGATCGGGCCTTATTAAGTTCCTCTTTAATAAAATTGGACGAATTCATGCGCGAGAGTTCCAGCGTGAGCAGCGCCATGTCGTGTATGGAAAGATTTGTCGCCTCATTTTGCTTTAGTTCCCGCAGATAGCGTACCAGCGGACTTAAGGACGCCGGACGCGCCCGCCAGTTGTTGATCATGTATTCAAAAGCGGCCATATCCGGAGCCTGCACCTCTATATAGGCCGGTTCCGATGCCCCGTTGCGGGAGAAATCTTTCAAAACATCACTGGCGCGCTGATACGCCGAGCCGACGCGCGCGGATTTACCCGGCAGCTTCACGGCGTCAACAGTTTTTGAAAAAGAGCTGTAGATAAAAAGCATGGGGCGCTCTTTGTTCAACATAACCAATTCCACGTCCGAGTTGGAGGATAGTCTACGGGATATCGGGGAAAGGTAATGAGCGACCATAAGGGAGAGCGTTAAAAGTCCGCCCACCGCCAGCATTATCAGTTGTTTTTTTCTGACAGCTTGTTCCATACTTTGACGCTTTCGGGGTGAATCCACCTGCCGGTCTTGAAAGCATAGACAAGTTTAACATAATTGGCGGCCGCGTATGCCGCTCCCAATTCCCGGAAAGCCAGCTTTCTGACCACGACGGCCTCGGGGAAATCCCTGTCTTCGGCCGCCATATCTGCCACATATAAAATCTTATCTATCAGCCCCGGGCTGGGGGACCCGAGGGTGTGGTTTCGTATCGCGCTGAGAACTTCTTTGTCTTTCACTCCGAATCTCTTCTCAGCTATATCGGCGCCGTCATACGCGTGGAGGAGGATCGGGGCCTCTTTCAGCGTTTCCTTTAAAGCCGGCGCCGTTAGCCGATTCCTGACAGCGTAAGCCGCCAGATACCGAGAAGTACGGTCCCTGGCTATATCGTGCAACAACCCGGCAAGGGCCGTTCGCTTTGTGTCGGCCCCGTACTTAACGGCCAGAGCCAACGCGAGTCTGGTAACAGCAATAGTATGAACAAAGCGCTGCGCCGTCATAAGCTTAGCTGCCCTGCGGCGCTGCCCAGTGAGGTAAAGACCGCGCCTGGTTATATATTCAAAAACGTTTTTTCCCAGACCAGGCTGACCCTGCCCGGAAAAAAGCCTCACCTTAAGTTCGGCGGACGCTATAAGCGGAAAGCGGCCTTTAAGCTTTATATACGACAGGCGGCGTGGATTTTTCAGTGCGAACCCGTCTCGGACCCCCACCACCAGCCTGGCTGAATTGAGAATACGGCGGTACTTTTTCCAGCGGTGAAAGGTCTCAAGGCAATCAGAGCCCATCAGCAAATAAAGTTCCGCGCCTGGATGCGCCTTCCTGAAAAACTCCGCCGTCTGCCATGTATAAGTAAGGCGGCCGCGTTTAAATTCGTATGGGTGAATCTTCACGCATGTCCCCCGTCCAAGGCCCGCGGCTTTAAGCCCGGCGCGCAGCATCTCGGCGCGGTCTTTGAACGGGGCGCAGGGCGTTTCCTTGAACGGAGAACGAAAACCCGGCACCACGTAAACAACGGAGGGGTTCAGTGTTTTTACGGCTTCCTTTATAAGCGCAAAATGACCCTTATGAGGGGGGTCGAAAGTGCCGCCGTATATTATTATTTTCTTCTTTTCTTTCATTCTTTCGCCAGCCGGCGGGCACCGAATTTAAGAGCGCCCTTAAACCTTCATGCGACCCCGAATCAATTCAATGTAGTATAATATACTTTGAATCGCGTTCTCAATTCCATATGTACCCATGAGCAATAAACGAGACAACTGCATAATTCTTCTGATAGATGCACCGGACCCGGAAAACATCAGTCCGGAGCTCGTTGCGGCTTTCGGGGCGGAGCGCGCCGCTCATATCAACCATGATCTTCTTCAAAACGCCTATAAGCTGGCCAAAAGCTTCTCCGGCGCGACACTTTTCCTTTCCTTCGCGAAGTCGCCACACCATCAGGATCTGACCTGGCTGGACGGCGACGACCCGGGCTTTCTTGAGGCAAAAGGCAGGAATATTGGGGACCGGCTCACTGATGCGTTCCGATTAGCCTTCTACACCGGCGCTAAAAAAGCCCTCCTTTTAAACCACCTTTCCCCGGGAGTAAAGACCGAGTATCTCTCTCAAACTTTCGATTCTGTAACCGAGAAGACCATCGCACTCGGGATGAATCAGGACGGCTCAATTTACATCCTTGGCCTTACCCAGAACAACCTCAGGCTGTTGGAAGGTTTAAATCTCTCTTCGCCCAAAGCCGCCGAGGATGTGTCAATAAAAGCTAAAAAAAACAGCCTCTCCGTTTTCTCATTGCCGGAATCTTTTGCCGTTAAAAACGAGGAACTCCTGCGCAAATGGGTTGCCGCCGGAAATTCAAACCCGTCTCCTTTCCTGAAAGCACCGGCCGCGCCAGCAGATTCCGCGGCTCTCCCTGCCTCTCCCAGGCAGGGAGAAAAAAAACACAGGCGCGGACATAAGAACGCCCTCCCTCCTCCGCTCCTGCCGGACACCGAGCAAAAGCCGTTATAAAAACCAGGGTCCGGGGTTTAGGGCAGAGGGGCGGCCTATACCAAATGCAAAATCATAAAACTATTTGCGAACGAATAATGCGTATGGCGGGACGCTGCCGGACGGAAGCAATTATAACTTCCGCTGATTCGGCCCTGACCCGCTTCGCCAATAACGTTATTTCGCAGAATGTCGCCAACACCTCCACCGATATTTCGGTGCGCTTAATGGACCGCGGCCGCATGACAAGGTTCTCCCTGAACCAATTCTCAGAAGTCGCTCTTAAAACGGCTTTCGCGGCAGCTCTCGCCTCTCTAAAGACCCAGAAAAAAGATGCTCTCCTTCTGCCTTTTTCAACCCCGGTCCCGATAACATCAAGTAAAAACTTTTTCTTTCCCGGCACGGCCTCCATGACCCCGGGCGAGCGGGCGGCGCGGGTTGCCTCATTGATAAGAAAGTGTAAAAAAGCCGGCGCGACGGCCTATGGCACCTATGAAAATGGCGCCGTGGCCACAACTGTCGCCAACAGCCTGGGGGTGAACGCTTTTTACAAGGAAAGCTACGCGGTATACGGCGTTACCGTCCGCAACAAGGATGGTTTCGGCTGGGCAGAGGCACTGGAGGCTGACGCAAGCAAAATAGATTTTGGGCGTATTGACCGGATCGCTCTGGAGAAAGCGCGCCTTTCAAGAAACCCCAGGACCATAAGACCCGGGCGCTACACGGTGATATTGGAGCCGGCAGCAGCAGCGGACCTGATGTTTTATATCGGCATTTATGGTTTCGGCGCGCAGTTCTGCCAGGAAGGACAAAGCTTCGTGGCCGGCAAGCTCGGGAAAAAAATAATGAGTTCTGAAATAACCATTGAGGATAACGCCCTTGACGGGCCGAGCGCGGGCATGCCTTTTGATTATGAAGGACAGCCCAGGAGAAAAGTCACTTTGATCGACAGAGGCGTCGCGCGGGCCATAGTACACGACAGGAAAACCGCTGCCCTTGACGGGACAACAACCACCGGTCACGCGTTGCCTATGCCCAATACTTCCGGTCCTATACCCATGAACCTTTCTCTTGCCAAAGGCTCCGTGTCCATGGATGAAATGATAAAAAGCACTAAAAAAGGCGTACTGATCACAAATTTTCATTACACTAACCTGCTCAAACCTCTTACGGTGGAGATAACCGGCATGACCAGGAACGGAACTTTTATGATAGAGAACGGCCGCGTGACCTACCCTGTAAAGAACATGCGTTTCACAGAAAGCGCCGTTGACGCGTTCAACAGGGTGGAGGCTGTGGGCGATAAACCGGAGGCGTCTATGTCCTGGGGGCGGGTATCCTCGCCCGCTCTAAAAATCCGGGGTTTTAATTTTTCGTCCTCAACAGAATTCTAAAAGCAGTGGCCCGTGGTCAGTGAAAAAAAGAAAATAACATTCTGCTATCAAACTCCGCGACCGCCACTCGCCACTATGCGCTAATCACTATTAAAGGAGCCCTTATGTTTGGTTTCGCTAAAAAAGCCATTGAGATAGCGGATAAGCACAAAGCCGATTTCGGCGACATCCGGATAATAGAAACCAGACGCCAGACCCTGAATGTTAAGAACGGGGAGCTCGGCGCCATTAATGACTCCGTGACTCTGGGTTTCGGAGTTCGCGTCCTTTTTAACGGCGCGTGGGGATTTGCGTCAAGCGACGGTATGACCTCCCGTGAGGTAGAGCGCGTGACAACGCTCGCTCTGGATATCGCCAAAGCCAGTTCCACCCTGAAAGATAAAAAAGTGCGCCTGGCCCCCGAACCCGCCTATCAAGACTTCTGGCAAACTCCGTTCATCACGGATCCATTCTCCATTGCCGCGGAAAAAAAGATGGACCTCCTTTTTGCCGTGGATAAGATTCTTAGAAAGGATTCCATGATCCGTTCCGCGGTCTCCGGCATGAATTTTATCAGAGAGCACCAGTGGCACATGACCACAGAGGGGTCCAGGATAGAGCAGGTGCTGCTTTCAAGCGGCGCCGGCTACCTCGCCCTCGCCGTGGATAAAGGTTCGGCCCAGATCCGCTCTTACCCTTCCACTCACGGCGGCCAGACGCTGTCTATGGGTTATGAACTCATAAATAGCCTGAACCTCGCGGAAAACGCCGAACGCGTCCGCTGTGAAGCCGTCGCACTCTTGTCGGCCCCGGCCTGTCCAAGCGGGGAAAAAGACCTGATAATTTCCGGCAACCAGCTGGCCCTGCAGATCCATGAATCCGTCGGACACGCATCGGAACTTGACCGAGTGCTGGGGTACGAAGAATCCTATGCCGGATCAAGCTTCGCCACCATTGAGAAACTCGGCAAATTCCGCTACGCATCTCCGATCGTCAATCTGGTAGCCGACGCCACCCTGCCCGGCGGTCTGGCGACCGCCGGATACGATGACGACGCGGTTAAGGCCCAGCGCTGGCATATCGTTAAGAAAGGCATATTGAGCGGATATATGACCAATCGGGAATTCGCGGGCCGCATCGCCCAAAACCGCAGCCGGGGCTCTTGCAGGGCCGATGGTTACAATAATATACCTATAACCAGAATTTGCAACCTCAGCCTCATGCCAGGAACAATTTCTGCTTCTGATTTAATAAAGGACACCAAAGACGGGATAATTATGGAGAATAATAAATCCTGGAGCATCGATCAGAAGCGCCTGAATTTTCAGTTCGGCTGCGAGATAGGCTGGCTGGTAAAGAACGGCAAAAAAACCACGATGGTTAAAAATCCTACTTACCAGGGCATTACTCCGGAATTCTGGAATTCATGCGACGCCATAGCGGACGAGAATTCCTGGCGCCTGTGGGGAGTGGCCAACTGCGGAAAAGGGCAACCACCCCAGACGGCGATGATGTGCCACGGCAACAGCCCCTCCCGCTTCAGGAAGGTTAAAATCGGAGTAAAGGCCTCCGATTGAGGACCTTTGCCAGGTTTTAAAGGATCCCAGGCCCCTGTAATTTAATTAATACTTATTAGTCTCCTTTTACTATTTGGCTGTTGACTTTTTCGCCTAAAAAAACTACCATTATTAAGAGTTCTAATGTGGTTGCCTAAATTTTATATTTATTTAACATCGTCCCATGGCAGCTTGTTTATTAAAAATTTAAAAAATAGTTATTAACAAAAAAACGCCTTATTTTTTAAACACTTTTTGAGTTTTAGTATAATTTACTAACAGGTGTGGATAGGTTGTGGATAACTCTACAGAAATCAAAGAAGTCTGGCATAATATTTTAAAAAAACTTGAAGGCGATATAGGCCTTGAAGCGGTGGACCTTTGGCTCAGACCGATAAAACCATTGGTTATAGATGGCGATATTATTAAATTGGAAGTCCCGGATCCGGTTATTTATAAAACTGTTAAAGAAAGGTACGAGGAGAAGATCATAAAGGCGGCGTTATTCTCTACCGGTAAAAATTTCACTATTAATTATTCACTCTCCTTAGCGTCAAGCGAGCCAAAGCCCGCGCCGAAAGTTGAGATTGTCAGGGAAGAGTCCCACACCCGAACACCCGGCGCGGGTCAGACGCCGGTTTTCCCTTTCAATCCTAACTATACTTTTGAGACCTTTATAGAGGGAGCCTCCAACAGGTTCGCCTTCGCTTCAGCGGTTAGCGTATCGCGGAGCCCTGGCAAATCCAACCCCTTTTTTATATATAGCGCGCCAGGCCTTGGCAAAACGCATTTACTTCACGGCATAGCTAACGAAATGCTTAAAACCAATCCGTCCGCCCGCATTATATACACAGCCAGCGAAACTTTTGTGAATGAATACATCGAAACACTGCAGAATAAAACCCCGGAAGCTTTCCGCAAGAAGTATCGCAGACTGGATTGCCTGCTTTTGGACGATATACAATTCCTTATAGGCAAGGACCGCAGTGAAGAAGAATTTTTTAATACTTTTAATTCCCTTTTTGAATCAAAAAAACAGATTGTGGTAACATCTGACCGGCCCCCAAAAGAATTGGCTCTCAGCCAGCGCCTGGTTTCACGCTTCCTTTCCGGCCTGGCGGTCGACATAAAAATTCCTGATGTGGAAACCCGCATTGCCATCCTGCGGCAGAAAAAAGAACTTCATAACTTCGTTATTCCGGACGAAGTTATTACTTTTATCGCGGAAAAAGTAAAAAAGAACATCCGGGAACTTGAAGGTTGCCTTATAACAGTGGGGAATTATTGCTCAAATATGAGCACTCAGCCAACTATAGACATAGTAAAGGAAATAATAAAAGATCACATGGCCCCTGGAGATCAGGAAGAAAACAATATTAATATAGACACAATAAAAACCGTGGTAGCCGACAAATACGGCATGGACAGGAAGGATTATAAATCCCCGCGTAAAACCGAGGCGATAGCTTTCCCGCGCCAGATAGCGATGTTCCTTGCCTGCGACCTCACAGAGATGTCTTTGCCAGAGATAGGCGCCGCTTTCAACAGGGATCACACCACGGTTATGTTCGCGAGGGATAAAATAAAGCAGCTTGTGCACACGGATCCTTATTTTAATGAGGTTATAAATCAGTTGATATCTAAAATAAAAGCTGTTAATAACTCTGTAAAGCCTTGAAAAAAGTCTTTTTTTCTGGAGCCGCTCGGTTATTTTTAAGTGATTGTTAATACTTTTCCCAAATGCAACTAACATTATAAACACTATCCACAGCCTCTCTTATAGATGGAGAATACGATGAAAATAACTGGTAATAGGGACAATTTAATAAAAGGCATTCAGACCATCCAGGCAGGAACTTCCTCAAAAACAGGAACAATCCCCATCCTTCAGAACTTCCTGATGGAAACAGAGGATTCAGGACTTAAAGTTGTTTTTACTGATCTGGAAATGGCGGTTAAACACCATATAAACGTAGATATAAAAAGTGGAGGAAGCATAACTGTTCCCGTAAAGAAGTTTATGGAAGTAATACAGAATCTGACAGAAGGGGCGGAAGTTAATATATCCGCGGATGAATCGAACAGAATATTAATAAACAGCGGAAAATCCAAGTTTAAAATAAGCGGGGCCCCAAAAACTGATTATCCCGTAATCCCCGATCTTGACGAAACAAATTCCTTCAGAGTGCCAGCTGGTGTATTGTCGTCTATGATAAGCGGGACTATATTTTCCGCTTCTACGGAAGATGATAGACATTTTTTAAATGGACTGTTATGGAAATACGAGAAGGACCTTTTTTCGGTAGTGGCGACTGATGGCCGCCGCTTGGCGCTGGCTTCCACCGATAAAGTAAAAAGCAAAAAGGATTTTAAGGTAATAGTTCCTTCAAAAATATTAAATGAACTCGTGAAATTCATTAAGGCGGCGGAGTTGGGTGAGAAAGAGGAAATTGTAGTAGGCCTTTCATCCAATCAAATAGGTTTTAAAATTGAGAAGACTGTTTTTATATCACGGCTTATTGAAGGAAATTTCCCCGCGTATGATCAGATCATTCCAAAAAACAAGGAAATATCCATTGAAACCGATATAGCTGCGTTTGTGGCTGTTACCAAAAGGGCAGCCATATGTTCAACGGAGCGCGGCGGAGCCGTTAAATATACTTTTAAAAAAGGTATTGTGGTTATAAATTCAGCCTCCCAAAATATGGATTTTGAGGATGAGATGGAAGTCGATTATAACGGAAAGGAATTTCAGGTCAGTTTTAATCCTAAATTTATTATAGATATACTCAGGACCGCCGGAGAGGGGAAAGCTATACTTGATTTTAATACGCCGGCCACGCCTGTAATGGTACGAATACCGGAAAATAATAAATTCACTTACATAGTAATGCCTCTTAGAACTCAATAAAATAATAAAAAGGCTCGCGTGTATATGTTTTTAACCAAGAAAACCTCCAATTGGACCAATATAGGGTATGTGAAGAACTCGTGGAAGACCCTTGGAGGAATAGTCCCGGAAAGGCTTGTTATACTTGATGCCGTATGGAAAAAAGAGATAGGAAGGCTTGGTGAACACTGCGAATTAATAGGCGTTAATAAGGGTTATATAGTTGTTAAAACAAATTCCTCAGTGGCATACAATGAACTTGTAATGAGGTCCAAGCAGATATTACGCAGCCTTAATAAATATTTTTCAAAGCCGTGGCTTAAAGGGATAAAAACGGCGGCTGATATTTAATTTTTATACCTTTTTAGGAGAAGCTATTATGACCAAAACACCAAGTGCTAAAACTGAAAATTACGACGCATCCCAAATACAGGTATTGGAAGGCCTTGAGGCTGTGAGAAAAAGGCCGGCCATGTATATTGGATCCACCGGAGTTAGCGGCCTTCATCACCTTGTTTATGAAGTGGTGGATAATTCAATTGACGAAATTTTGGCAGGTGGTTGCAACACTATAGAGGTTGTCCTGAAAGAAGATAATATTTGTTCCGTCAGCGACAACGGCCGCGGCATACCTGTGGACCCGATGAAAGAGGTTAAAGACCCTAAGTTAAAGGGTAAATCCGCTCTTGAAGTCGTGTTGACCGTTCTGCACGCCGGCGGCAAATTTGACGGCGGCGGCTATAAGGTGTCTGGTGGTTTGCACGGCGTAGGCGTGTCGGTCGTTAACGCTCTTTCTGAATGGATGGACGTGGAGGTTTACCGTGAAGGCAAGACCTGGGGACAGGGCTATCAGCGCGGTAAGCCCAAGGCCGATGTAAAATGCACCGGGGAAACAAAAGAGCACGGAACAAAGGTAACCTTTAAGCCCGACACACAGGTTTTTGGGGACGTAATATTTTCGTTTGATACTGTTTCCAATCGTCTTAGGGAATTGGCGTTTCTTAATCCCGGCGCCCGCATCACCATTATAGATGAGAGGGATGATAAAAAGCACACCTTCTTTTTTGAGGGTGGCATCAAACAGTTCGTTAAGTTTCTCAATACCAATAAAACCGTCCTTCACGAAGATCCTATTTTTATATCAAAAGTGGACGGGGATGTAATGCTGGATCTGGCGATACAATACAACGGCGATTATTCCGAAAATGTTTATTCCTTCGTTAATAATATTAAAACCATAGAGGGTGGCACTCATGTGTCGGGCTTCAGGTCCGCTCTTACCCGCGTTATTAACGATTACATAAAAAAATATTCCCTGCTAAAAGATAAGGAATATGCCGTTACCGGGGACGATGTGAGAGAGGGTCTTACCACCGTAATCTCTGTCAAATTGCCCCACCCCCAGTTCGAAGGGCAGACAAAAACCAAGCTCGGAAACTCTGATGTGGAAGGAATTGTTAAATCCATCGGCGGAGAGATGTTGAATGTTTTTTTTGAAGAACACCCCTCTATAGCCAAGGCTATCTGCCAGAAATCAATCGGCGCCGCGGATGCGCGCGAGGCCGCAAGAAAAGCCAAAGAACTTGCGCGCCGCAAGGGCTCTCTTACCGATTCCGGTCTGCCCGGCAAACTGGCCGATTGTCAGGAGAGAGATCCGAAGAAGTCCGAAATATTCATAGTAGAAGGAGATTCCGCCGGCGGTTCGGCCAAACAGGGTCGCGACCGCGTATTTCAGGCCATCCTGCCGCTGAGGGGAAAGATTTTAAACGTGGAAAAATCCCAGCTGGTTAAAATCATCTCCAGTGAGCAGATAAGAACCCTGATCTCAGCTATAGGGACGGGGATAGGCGAAGGGGAAGACGGGTTTAATATTGAAAAGCTTAGGTATCACAAGATAGTTCTTATGGCTGATGCCGATGTGGACGGCCAGCATATCCGTACGCTTCTGCTGACGTTTCTTTACCGCCAGATGAGGCCTCTTATTGAGGGTGGGCACATCTATATAGCCCAACCGCCGCTCTATAAAGTAAAAAAAGGAAAATTTGAAAGCTATTTTGATAATGAGGAAAAGCTCCAGGCCTGGCTGATGAAAGAAGCTATCGCCAGCGTAACCGTCAAAAATAATAAGGGTAAGAAAATAGAGGGGAAGGAGCTGGGAGATCTGCTCGCCCTGTCTATTTCGCTGGACAATGTTATTAGAAAGATGGAAGCTAAAAATCTTTCTCTTGCCGATTACCTTAAATTCTCTTCCGGAGGTAAGATCCCGGTGTGCCGCATCGAAACTTCGCCTGAGACCTACAGATACTTCTTTACCGAGAACGAGTGGATGAATTATTCCAATGATTACGCGGCCAAACGGAAGGAATCCCTTTCAAAAGAGCTCACAGAAGGAGAAGCCGGCATAGAAACGGAGAGCCTGGGACCGGAATTTCAGTCCCTGGGAGAACTTACCCGCATAAACAACCTTAATTCTAAGTTCAAAGCGCTCGGCTATTCGGTCTCGGATCATTTCTGCCAGGAAGAAGACAGGAAAAATTTCCTGTTTGAAATAGCTACTGAAAAGACGACCATGAAGACCTATGACTTCAAGGGTCTGCTGGAAAATGTTATGCGCATCGGTTCCATAGGCGCCAATATACAGCGGTATAAAGGTCTGGGTGAAATGAATCCTGAGCAGCTGTGGGAAACCACCATGGACCCGTTAAAGCGCAGGCTTTTAAGAGTGTCGTTGCAGGATCCCGCCGAGGCTGAGGCTATTTTCACCACGCTCATGGGAGATAAAGTTGAGCCCAGGAGGGTTTTCATAGAGCAGAACGCTCTTGAAGCCCGGAATCTGGATATTTAGGAAATTAAAAATTCCGGACTAAGAATTACGGCTTGAAAATCGGATCAAATTTAATACTACGGAGCATTTATGACAGAACCCAAGGAACCAAAGGATCAGCCGGTTGAAAACATTTTCACCAACGTTGTAGAGAGGGATATAAGTGAGGAGATGAAGTCCTCCTACATAGAATATTCCATGAGCGTTATAGTGGGGCGTGCCCTTCCGGATGTGCGTGATGGTCTAAAACCCGTGCACAGGCGCGTGCTTTATACCATGGACGATATGGGCCTGCAGCACAACAAGCCCTATAAAAAATCCGCCCGCGTGGTCGGTGATGTCATGGGTAAATACCACCCGCACGGCGATGCGGCTATCTACGACACAATGGTGCGTATGGCTCAGCCGTTCTCCCTCCGTTATACGCTGGTAGACGGACAGGGCAATTTCGGTTCTGTAGACGGCGACCCCGCCGCGGCCATGAGGTACACCGAGGCCAGGCTATCGGCTATCGCCGGTGAACTTCTGGCCGACATTGAAAAAGACACTGTAAAGTTCGTTCCTAATTACGACGGGTCAATGAAAGAGCCGTCTGTTCTGCCAGCCAAGCTCCCGAACCTCCTGGTAAACGGCTCCTCGGGTATTGCTGTGGGAATGGCCACCAATATCCCCACCCATAACCTGGGTGAGGTCTGCGACGCGACCATCGCAGTTATAAACAATCCGGACCTCGATACTAAAGAGCTGATGAAAATTATTAAAGGTCCGGACTTCCCCACCGCCGGTATCATCCGCGGCCGCCAGGGCATCAGAGATTATTTTGAAACCGGCCGGGGCTCCGTCAAGATCCAGGCCAGGGCTGAAATTGAGGAAATGAAGGGAAATCGTGAGGCTATCGTCATAACTGAACTTCCTTATCAGGTCAACAAAGCCAACCTCGTAGAGAACATCGCCATGCTGGTGAAAGAGAAGAAGATCCCGGACATTTCCGATCTGCGCGACGAATCGGATCGCCGTGGTATGCGTGTGGTCATAGAAATTAAGCGCGACGGAAATGCGCAGGTCGTCCTTAACCAGCTTTACAAGCATACTCAGATGGCAACTTCCTTCGGCGTCATTATGCTGGCGATAGTTGATGGCCGGCCCCGGGTCCTGCCCATCAAAGAAGTGATGCTTCATTACGTCCGCCACCGCCGCATCATGATCTACAACCGCACCAAATACGACCTCAACAAGGCGCTGGCGCGTGCCCATATTCTTGAGGGGTATCTTATAGCGCTGCGGAACATAGACGCCGTAGTGGAAATCATAAAGAAGTCCAAAGACTCCTCCGAAGCCAAACTGAAATTGATCAAGCAATTCTCGTTAAGCGACATCCAGGCCCAGGCCATACTGGATATGCGCCTGCACCAGCTCACGCGCCTTGAAGTAGGCGCCATAGAAGAAGAGCATAAGGGGCTTATGAAGCTTATCGGGGAACTGCGCGCCATCCTTGCCGATCCCAAAAAAATACTCAAGATCATCGTACAGGAACTTGAGGATATTAAGGCAAAATACGGCGACAAGCGCCGGACCGAGATCACAAGCGAAGCCGCGGAGTTAGATATAGAAGATCTGATCCCCGAGGAAAAAGTGGTAATAACAATGTCGCACGGCGGGTATATCAAACGGATCCCGTCCGACACCTATAAAGTACAGGGCCGCGGCGGGAAAGGTATCATCGGCTCAGATGTCAAGGAAGAGGATTTTATCGAAAAACTTTTCGTTACCTCCAGCCACGCCACGATACTGCTGTTCACCACCCGCGGCAAGGTTTATGCTTTGAAAGGCTACGAGATCCCCGAGGGCAACCGCACCTCGCGCGGCAAAGCCATCGTAAACCTGCTGCAGGTTAAAGACGAGACGGTTACCTCGGTGATAGCCATAGAGTCTTTTGAAGAGGCTAAGGGCAAGGAGTCCTACCTCGTGATGTGTACCCGTAAGGGAAACATAAAGAAGACGCCTATTAAAGACTTCTCCAATATCCGGCGCTCTGGTATTAACGCTATAACGCTTGAGGACGGAGACATCCTGACCAATGTGGGCCACACTGACGGGAAGTATGAACTTATGATCGGGACCAAATGCGGCATGTCAATACGATTCAACGAATCCGACGTGCGGTCCATGGGAAGGAACGCCAGGGGAGTACATGGTATCCGCCTTGACAAGGAAGACCAGGTTATCGCAATGGAAGTGGCCGAACCCAAGAGCAAGAAGACGCTTCTTACGGTTTGTGAGAACGGCTACGGCAAACGAACAAATCTGGATGAATACCGAAACCAGCACCGCGGCGGCTCGGGCGTGATCACAATCAAGGCTACGGACCGCAACGGTTCCGTGGTGGCCATACACCTGGTGGAGAATAAGGATCATTTAATGGTCATGACTGAAAAGGGCAAGATCATCCGGATGCCCTGCAAGGATATTCGCGCCATATCGCGCAACACGCAGGGTGTAAGGCTTGTACGGCTCGAGGAAGGCGATAAAATAGCCTCAGTCGAACCCATCATTGATGACGGGGAAGCTCCCGTAGAAGAAAAAAAATAGGCGGTACAAAAGCGGAGAGGCGGCAGGTGCGGCGCGCGGAGTAAATTCCACGCATTCCAAACTCCGGCCTCTCCGCTGTTATTTATGGACGCTCTTCAACTTTTTTCAGCGGTATTCACGCTCACGCTGGTCATGGATCCACTGGGCAATATTCCGCTTTTTATGTCGGCTTTAAAGGGCGTTCCTGAAGCGCGCAGGAAAAAGATAGTGGCCAGGGAACTCCTTATAGCCCTTGGTATTATGGTTTTTTTTCTGCTGTTCGGTAAATATTTCCTCGGCTGGCTTTCTCTGGATGTTACGGCGATGTCTGTGGCCGGGGGGATCGTACTGTTCCTTATCGCCATACAGATGATATTTCCCGCGCAGCATTCTGGTTTCGGTGAAAACCCGGGCGGGGAACCTTTCATCGTGCCCCTTGCTATTCCGCTGGTGGCCGGGCCCTCTACGCTGACCACAATCATGATATTTTCATTGAAGGACCCGGGCGCGTGGCCGACCTGGCTGGCGATGGTCGCGATTGCCTGGGTTATAAATGTGATAATCCTGAGCATGGCCTCTAAACTTTCAAAATTTCTTGGCGCCCGCGGTCTTCTGGCCATGGAAAAACTGATGGGCATGATACTTATCACTATTTCGGTCCAGATGATAATGGTGGGTTTAAAGAAATTTATAGTCGGGTGAGAAAATAAAGGGAGAATTTATTATGGCTGAACATAAACCGGATAAGATTATTTATTCTATGGTGGGGGTAAGTAAATTTTACGACAAAAAAGCCGTCCTCAAAGATGTTTACCTCTCTTATTTTTACGGGGCCAAGATAGGCGTGCTGGGGTTAAACGGTTCCGGTAAAAGTTCCTTGCTGCGCATCCTGGCCGGAAAAGATCAGGATTTTAAGGGTGAGACGGTTCTTTCCCCGGGACATACCGTAGGAATGCTCGAGCAGGAACCTGGACTGGACGAGACCAAAACCGTGCGCCAGGTGGTGGAAGAAGGCGTCCCGGAAACCATGGCCGCGCTTAAAGAGTACAACGAGATCAACGAAAAAATGGCCGAGCCTATGAGCGATTCCGCCATGAACGCTCTTATTGAAAGGCAGTCCAAGGTGCAGGAAAAAATAGACGCGCTGGACGCATGGGATATAGATTCCCGGCTTGAAATGGCTATGGACGCCCTCGGCTGCCCGGATGGGGACACGCTAGTAGGAGTGATCTCAGGCGGAGAAAAAAGGAGGGTCGCGCTCTGCCGGCTGCTCCTGCAAAAGCCCGACATTCTGCTTCTTGACGAGCCCACCAATCATCTGGACGCGGAATCTGTGGCCTGGCTGGAACACCATTTAAAGGAATACAAAGGCACTATCATAGCCGTGACCCATGACCGCTATTTTCTGGATAATGTGGCCGGCTGGATACTGGAACTGGACCGCGGGCACGGCATCCCCTGGAAAGGGAACTACTCCTCTTGGCTTGAGCAGAAGCAGGACCGCCTGCGCCTTGAAGAGAAGAGCGAAACCGAAAGACAGAAAACCCTGGCGCGCGAACTGGAATGGATAAGAATGTCCCCCAAGGGCCGCCGGGTCAAGTCACAGGCCCGTATAACCGCCTATGAGAATTTACTGGGGCAGACTAATGAAAAGTTAGCCAAAGACCTTGAAATATACATACCGGCCGGGCCGCGGCTAGGTTCCGTAGTCATAGAAGCCGAAAACATCTCGAAAGCATATGGAGATAAAATACTGATAGAAAACCTGAGCTTCAAGCTTCCTCCCGGAGGCATCGTGGGAGTCATCGGTCCCAACGGCGCCGGCAAGACCACGCTTTTCAAGATGATAACCGGCGCTGAAAAACCGGATTCCGGTTCTTTCAGGGTCGGAGAGACGGTAAGCATGTCCTACGTGGATCAGTCCCGGTCGTCGCTGGATCCCGCCAAGAACGTCTGGGAAGCTATCTCGGGAGGGTTGGATATAGTCAAGCTAGGCAAGCAGGAAGTGAATTCACGTGCGTATGTGGCCAGGTTTAATTTTATGGGACCGGACCAGCAAAAAAAAGTGGGAGAGCTGTCCGGGGGCGAGCGGAACAGGGTACACCTGGCCGTTATGCTGAAAGAAGGATCTAATCTTATCCTGCTGGATGAGCCGACCAACGATCTGGATGTTAATACCATGCGCGCGCTGGAAGAAGCCTTGGAGAATTTCGGTGGCTGCGCCGTAGTCATAAGCCACGACCGCTGGTTTCTGGACAGGATCGCCACGCATATCATGGCATTTGAAGGCGACAGCAAGGTAGTCTGGTTTGAGGGAAACTTCTCGGAATATGAGGAGAACCGCCGCGCGCGCCTCGGTGCCGAAGCCGAGACCCCTCACCGCATAAAATACCGCAAGCTGACCAGGCAATAAAGACGATACTGTAACGTCGTGGCAAAGGTGTCAAAAAAAGGTGGGCCGGTCAACTTTGGCAAACGTACCGCAGGATAGTAAAGCGGGGTCCTGCCGTGGCCAGTCTTTTTTGCGTTCCGTCGGCGGCCTGCCGGGTCAAAAAAGACTGGCCCCGTCACCCCGCATAAACCTACGCGCTTGATGGTCGCTCGGAATACAGCCCGGCGTTTCCTTAAAACTTTCACATCGAGACAGCCCTGCTTTATTGATTTTGCTAACCCAGATCCCCCGTCACCCGCGCGGGCTAATTGGGTCTCGCCTTTGCGTTATAACAAATAATTAATCCCGACCTGGCAACCAGTAGTTCTCTTATTGTTTTATCGGGACAGCCGTGGACCGGAGGACCTATGAAAAGCATGGGTCAAAATGCCGGCAAAATTTGCCCTTTCGGCCCTTGGTAGGGGTCACGGTTTTCGCTACACTATAACTGTTGCATGGTGGCTGGAAGTGCCGCTTCCAATAGCGGGTCATGCGGAATAAATTCAGAAAAGAGAGGATTATAAAAGAATGAAAAACAGTATTAAGTCCGGGTTGATAGCATTGTTTATCGTGTCTGCGTTTGTTCTTGGCGCCCAGGCCGCTGACAGCACTTGGCTTTTATGCGACAATGGAGTTATTGCTGTAAGTTCCGTAGAGCATAGGGCCGGTGATGGATTTAACCGGATGACCTCCTTGAGCCTTATTCTAGGAGGGAATATTTTTGGCGGAGAACTCCGCGGCGCTGATGCGGGCAAGGTTTCTCTTAGCGGCAAAAATAATGATGGTTTTACAGGCACCGTTAGTATTGATTATTCGACGAATCGCCTTATGTTGAAAGGCATATTAAATATGTCCAACAGCGCGTTTAATATTGATTCAGAGCTCCAATGTAAGGAAATGAATGCCCAGCAGCTATAAGTATTAAATTCCTTATTAAAAAAGAGGGCGTCCGGTTACCGGACGCCCTCTTTCTCTTTAGGAGTATGGATTATTTTTCTTCAAGGCCGGCTTTCAGTATCTCCACGGCGCGATCCGCGTCGGAGACGTTGATAAGGATCCGGGCGGTGTTGCCGCCCAGTGCTGTCCCGTAAACCGTAGTTATATTAATGCTGTTCCCGGCCAGCAGCTTAGCCAGGTTAAGAAGCTCTCCGGGTTTATCGGTCAGTTCAATGGAGATCATAGGGGTTTCAACGGTCGTGAAACCTGCGCTTGTGAGGATGTAGCTTATCTTCTTTTCCGTATCCACGGTGACGCGCACGACTCCGGAATCGTCTCGGATCTCCGAGGCGATACCTATAATATTGATTCCCTCGTTAACGAAAAGTTCTATGAATCTGCTGAGCGCGCCGGGCACATTGGGAAGAAACACGGTGTACTGACTGACAATTTTAACCGACATGAGAATCTCCATCCCGCGCTAAAAGCTATAACTAATGTAATAAACTTTACCCGAGGGTAGCAAGTATTGATATTATATAATTGCTTTGCGGATAATTGCGGTTTCGGCGGAAAATACACAATGGAAAACAGAAGATCGGTTCTGGTCAGCGTGATAGCGTGGGCCTTTATAATATTCGGGGGTTGGCACGCCGCCCGCGCGGCGTACGACAACTTCGCCCTGGCGGCAATGTTCTCTTCACCCAGTTTCATGCTGGGGTTGGCGGGCGCGACCATACCGGTGGAAACGCCGCCGCTGGCGCGCTTTGCTGTAGCGCATATAAGGCTGGTCTTCGTGTTTTATTTCTTCGCCTCTATGGCAGTGTTTATCGCGGGGGCGGGATTGTCATTTCGGAAAGCCTGGGCGTTAAATTCTTCCAAATGGTTTTTTTACATCAGCGCGGCCTGCGGTCTGCTCATTTTTCTTTTTCCGGGTCTGCTGATGCCGAAGCCCTATATATATGCCGGGGTTTCACTGGCCCCGGAGTTTAACTCTGCTGTGGAGCATATGAGGTTTCAGTTACGCCTGTTCTCGGTGCTTCCATGCGCAACCGGACTGTGGCTCGCCAGGCGTTTAGAGAACGCGGAAGTAAGGCGAGAGTTCGGACTTAAATAACACCTTTAGAGAAAACCATGAAAAATATAAAAAAGCGTATCTTTTGCGCCGCAATGCCAATACTGTTTTTTCTGCCCGCCGCAGGGCACGCCGCCGGATTTAAGATGGATTGGGTGGAAAGCGAGGTTGTCGTAGACCGGGACGGAAAAGCCCAGATCTCCTACGCGGTCAGGTGGACGGTTTCAGGCGGGCCGCTGCACGGGTTTTATTTTGAGGGGTTCCAGGAAACGCCTGTTTTTGACGTGATGGGATCTTATGCGCTGGATGCGGCTGGTAAAAAATACGCGCTTGAAATAGTTAAAGTTTCCGATAAGAAATACGACATTGTTCTGGCTGACGGAGCCGCCTTTAATGACGGCCAGATAACCTATTTTTTCCGGTATGCCGCGGATCTGGAGGGGGCCGGCAACCTGACTCAGACCATGGCGGGTGATAAACGCCTGGTCGTCTTCAACTGGTCGCCGGTGCAGTGGCAGGACCGGATGAGTCACCAGGCTGTGACAGTGCGCTTCCCCGTCATCGTCCCCGACGAAAACGCGGACGAAGCCTTCCTTAAAGAGGCCGGGTTCCTGACCGAAAAGTTCGTAAATGAGCGCTATAGTATAGATTATCCGTTAGTAAAAAACGAGGATGGTGAAAATATTTTCAGCGTCCGCTTCTTCCGGCGGAACCTCGGCAGCCGGTACCATTTCCAGATACAGGCTTATCTGGACGCACGGTATTTCAGCCTGAAGACCATGGCATACGGGGGACTCTTAAAAGGCCCGCCGCAAAAGACCAAATATCTGCCGGCGGAGGAAGAATACTATTTCAACCGCTATTTCCCGGGAACAATGCTGGCCGGCCTGCCGATCAGCCGCGGCGAGGCCGTTTTTTTGACGCTTATAATGGCGGGGATTTTCTGCGTGCTGCCTTTTTTTATAATGACCATAAAACATAAATCCATGCTTAGCGCGGCCGATGGAATTTCCGCGGTCAATTGGGACGGCGCCGAGTGGACGCCGCCTAAATTACAGGTGGGCACCTTCCGCAAGCCGGGGAAAGTGGCGACAAGCCTGACGCCCATAGAGGCCGGGATACTGCTGGAGATGCCGGTGGGGGAGCTTGTGTCCCTTATGGTGGCCAACATGGAACGCAAAGGGCTTATAAAGATCAAAGCGGTAGAACCGTTATGCGTTGAGAGGAGAGCGGAGGTGACTGCAAGTAACGACCCGTACGAAACCGTCCTCCTGAACTCCGTGAAGCCGGACGGAACCCTTGATCAGGCCGTGGTAAGTGAAACGATAAAAACTATCGCGGCCGGCCTTGAGCAAAAGCTCTGGGATTGCGACCTCGCGGCCACCAAGGCCTATTACAAAAAAAATCTTGATAAGTATCTGCCCGGAAAAGCGGACACGGACCGGGATTATTATTGGGGGGGTTACAGGCGCCGCTTCAACGGTTATATCAACCCCGTCTACGCGCGGGTGGAAAGCGTAAACAAGGATCTGGGGAAGAAAGTTTCGGAGCTCAGCGCTTCCTTTGAAAAGTTCAGGGATACGCAGGCCTGCTATGAGGGAGCCTTCAGCAAGACGGTATGCCATGACGCCTGCCACGACGCCTGTCACTCGGCCTGCCATTCGGCGTGTCATTCGGCCTGCCACGGAGCTTGCCACTCCGCCTGCGTAAGCAGCGGACATTAAGGGGAAGTGGATGATGATTAGTTGATTAGTGGATATTGTTCAGTGCATAGTGGTGGAGAGGAAAATAATATTTTGGGATAAACGAAGATCATTAATGACGAAACCGGATTGGAAAAAAAGAACGGAGTGGATAGACGGCTATGTCGCGCGCATAAAGCCTTATGTGAGAGTGCGCCGCGCCGACTTGCTGCTTATAAAGATTCCCAATCAGGCCTATAAATTAAATACTCAGGGGTTGAAACTCCTGGAGTATCTGATGGATGGCGGGAAAACAGCGGACATTCTGGCCTCCTACGAAGATAAGGAGCGGGTGTCGCTGGATATGTACTGGTTTTTCAGGGATTTGACGGCGCTTTTAAAGGGTTGCTACAACGAGACAACGGAGCGGCTGGCTGTGGAAAAAGTCCCATTCTCTCTGCCGTATAATTTGCTGCCGGTGTTAAGCGAGATCGCCGTCACGTACCGCTGTAACCTCTCCTGCAAGTTCTGCTACGCGGCTTGCGGATGTAAGAAGGATGAGGCCCATCCGGATCTCCCCGCCGCGCGCCTTAAAGAAGCGCTGGATATAATAAGCAAAGAAGCCGGGGTCCCGTCAGTCAGTTTCACCGGCGGAGAACCTGTCCTGCGCCCGGACCTGCCGGAACTGGTCTCCCACGCCAAAAGCCTGGGAATGTGGGCTAACCTTATAACCAACGGCACACTGTTAACTCCGGAAAAAGTGTCGCAGCTGAAAGCCTCAGGCCTTGATTCCGCCCAGGTAAGCATAGAGGGCGGGTCGGCCGGGACGCACGACCGGATAGTGCAGAGCCGCGGCGCTTTTGACGCGGCCGTGAGCGGTGTCAGGAACCTGCTGGCAGCCGGCCTGCGTGTGCACACTAATACGACTGTTTCGGCGCTCAATAAGGATTCTCTGCCGGAAATAGTAGAGCTTGTGAAAAGCCTTGGCCTCGGTAAATTTTCCATGAATATGCTCATGCCGGTAGGTTCAGCGGGCTCAAATCTTGAAGAAACCTTCATCTCCTATACTGATATAGGTCCGGTGGTGGAAACGGTTCAAGGCCTGGCGGAGCGGGCGGGTCTGGAGTTTATGTGGTATTCGCCAACGCCGATGTGCGTTTTTAATCCTGTGACCAAGGGTCTGGGTAATAAGGGCTGCGCCGCCTGCGACGGGCTTCTGAGCCTGGCGCCGAACGGCGACATTCTGCCCTGTTCAAGCTATCCCAGGCCAATGGGGAATATTCTGGAACATAAAGGCGCGTTCCGCGCGCTGTGGGAAAGCGGGCCTTTCAAATTTTTTCAGGAAAAAGGTTTCGCCCATGAGATCTGCCGGAAATGTGAAGATCTCGCCGTATGTAACGGAGGCTGCCCCCTTTACTGGGAGAAAGCCGGCTATGGTGAATTAATAAAACATAACGAGGTGAAAAATGGCGCTGTTTCCTCCGCCCGATAAAGACGGGCAGATAAAATTTATTATCGCTAAAAGTCTGCCGTACAAGCCGCGCATGGCTTTGATAGCCGGGCTTTTGCTGGCGGGTCTGGGCCTTGAGGTCGGATTTTCTTTCTGGGCCGGTCTGGCGGTCCTGCTAGCCGCGTCCCTGTTCGGCATGGTACAGGGTTATGACGCCACGCCCCGGATCGCGGGCGTGGAAAAGTGGGAGCGGGTTACGCCGGACGAATACACGAAGATTAAATTAAAGGCCGACCAGCTTAAGCGCTGGGATGAGGATATGTTTGACATTACCAATACCACCGGAGCGCTGGTGTTCGTCGCTGGTGTAATTCTCTGCGTGGGCATATACCTGGTACTGGCCGGCACATTCGGTTTCCCTGTCGGCTACTGTAATTTAGTGGGGCTTAACGCGGCCGTTCTTATCGCGCCGCTATGGTTTACCGGCGTGAAGGAGTATTTGCGTAAAGACCGGCTTATAATCAAAATAAATCTTCTTGAGGGCGTTATGAGGGGACTGACCCCGCTTAGCGAAGTTCAGGTGTTCCCCATGCTGGCACTTGCCGAGACCAGCGAAGGGAAACAAGACCCCGAGGACGCCCGGCTGCTGATAAATCTGGTCGGGGCCCCGGCAGCGTTCTACGGAGTTCAGGTTCAGATATCCATAAATGGCGTGAAGGGGCAGGATTTTCCGTATCTGTATTGTGTGCTTATAGCTAAAGCAGGCTCCGGCCTTCTTGAAGGTTATGAGCGTTTTCTGGATAAACCCAGTGAATCTTCAGGCATGATATCTGATTTTTTTATGCGGCTTGTGGACCCCGGCCAGAAGCTGGTTTATGAGGCCCAAAAGAATCCGGATGCTGACATCCTTGTAATTCGTCAGCTTGCCGAGAAAAACAGGGGTTACTCTACCGGGCAGAAGGAAGCGGACGCGATAATCTCCGCGTCGCTGGAAATGGCTAAAAAGTTGATCGGCGGCAAGGGCCCTGACGCTGTTTCTTAGCCTGAATCCTGCAGCTTAAGATATCTTTTACGCCTGCAGGATTCCCCGCGCAGCGGGCGGAGGGCCAAGCACTATGTGCGACAGGCCCGACGGGGTGTATTCCTCCCGAAGGGCGCCTGCTATGCGGGCGGAAAGTTGCACCTGCAACTTTCAGGTTAGTATAATTATTTATCGGGTTTTTGGAGGCGATTATGTGGAATTACACTGAAAAAGTTTACGAGCACTTTAAGAATCCCAGGAATGTCGGTGAGATAGAGAACCCGGATGCCGTAGGCGAGGTCGGCAGCATTATCTGCGGCGACGCTCTTAAGCTTACGCTCCGCATAGACAAGGCCGCCGATAAAATAATTGATGCCAGGTTTAAAACCTTCGGCTGCGCCTCGGCAATAGCCTCTTCATCCGCCCTGACCGAAATGATCAAGGGTAAGACGCTCGCGGAAGCGTCCAAGATAACGAACCATGAAATAGCCGAATACCTCGGCGGCCTGCCCAGCGAGAAGATGCATTGTTCGGTCATGGGCATGGAGGCTCTTGAGGCGGCCATAAAGAATTACCGCGGCGGAAAGGCGGAGAAGGTTATTCTCGACTCGGGGGAGCGCCTGGTATGCAAATGTTTCAGCGTGACCGAGGGGAAGATATTAAGGGCCATAAAGGAAGAGAACCTTAGGACGGTTGAGGAAGTTACCAATTTTACCAAGGCCGGCGGCGGGTGCCGCCAATGTGTGGGCGAGATAGAGAAAATACTCAAAGACTACTGGGTACGGGCTGAACATAAAACTTTCGCAAAAATGACCGTCGTGGAGAAGGTGAAGATGGTTGAAAAAGTTCTGGCCGAGGATGTTAATCCAAAATTAAAACTGGACGGCGGATGGATAGAGCTTGTCGATCTGGACGGCGACAAAGTTAAGGTCAGGTTCCTTGGTATGTGTTCCAGTTGCCCGTCTTCTTCGGCCACGCTTAAAAATATAGTTGAAAAAGAGCTGAAAGAAAAAATAGATCAGGCATTAATAATTGAAGCGCAATAATGCTCAGTTATCGCCATTGGCCATTAGCCGTTTGCCATACGCAGAATAAAACTGCCATTTGCTTTTAGCCATATGCCATTAGCGGTGTAAGGACGTGCCTTTACGGATTCTGCGTAGGGCAAACGGCAAATGGCGAAGGGCGGTCGAAATAGACGTCGAGAAGGATTTTTATGGACAACGAAAAGGTGATTTACCTTGATAACAATGCTACCACCCGCGTGGCGCCTGAAGTGGCCGAAGAAATGAGCCCGTTCTTTACCGAATTATACGGCAATCCCTCAAGTATGCATTTTTTCGGCGGCGGAGTGCAGAAGCATCTTGATTCGGCCCGCCGGAAAGTGGCGGAGCTTCTGGGAGCTTCTCCGGAAGAGATAGTTTTTACCAGCTGCGGCACCGAATCTGACTCCACCGCTATCTGGTCTGCGCTGCGCGCCTACCCTGATAAAAAACATATCGTTACCACCAAAGTGGAGCATCCCGGCGTGCTGAATGTGTGTAAATTTCTTGAGGCCCAGGGATACCGCGTTACCAGCCTGCCGGTGGACGGAGAAGGCCGCTTAAATCTGGAGGACCTCAAGATAGCAATAACCCCTGATACCGCGCTTGTTTCCATAATGTGGGCGAATAACGAGACCGGAGTCGTATTTCCGGTGGAAGAGGCCGCGCGAATAGCTCACGCCAAAGGCGCACTTTTCCACACCGACGCCGTGCAGGCTGTGGGCAAGATCCCCATAAACCTTAAAGATACCAAGATCGACATGCTTTCCCTCTCTGGTCATAAACTGCATGCCCCGAAAGGAATCGGAGTTCTCTACATTAAAAAAGGCGCGCGCTTCTCGCCGTTTATGCTGGGCGGACATCAGGAACGCGGCCGACGGGCTGGCACGGAGAATGTGCCCTATATCATAGGTCTCGGGAAGGCTGCTGAGCTGGCGCTCAAGAATATGGAAAAAGAGAACGCCTATGTAAAAGCCTTGCGGGACAGGCTTCAGGAAGGGCTTGTGAAAGCTGTCAGAAATGTTCGCGTGAACGGCGGCGGTGCGGAGCGGTTGCCAAACACGACTAATATAAGTTTCGAATATATAGAAGGCGAATCCATCCTGATCATGCTCAGCGAAAAAGGGATATGCGCCTCATCCGGCTCGGCCTGCACTTCCGGTTCGCTTGAGCCGTCGCATGTCATGCTGTCTATGGGCGTGCCCCAGACCTACGCGCACGGCTCCATCCGTTTTTCCTTTAGCGTCTATAATACAGAGGAAGAGGTTGATGCGGTTCTCCGTGAATTGCCTGCCATTATAGACCGTCTGCGCGCCATCTCGCCTTTCGCGGACGGCAAGCCGCTCTTCGGTATGGACGCCTGCGAGCCGCACAAACATTAATTTGTTTTAACAGGCCAAAGTTTATAGAATAGACTAACCTGAAAACAGTTGAGGTTTTCCGCCCGCATAGCGGGCGCCCTTTGGGGAGGCATACACCCCGTCGGGCCTGTCGCGCATAGCGCTTGGCCCTCCGCCCGTTGTGCGGGGAATCCTGCAGAATAATTTTGTTCCCCTGATTTCTATATTGGAATCATTCTGAACTGCAGGATTCGGGCTAACAGATTTGACGGGCCCGTAGCTCAGTTGGTTAGAGCAGACGACTCATAATCGTCGGGTCGTAGGTTCAAGTCCTACCGGGCCCAGTAATTTAAAAGGGCTGCCTTAATTAAGGCAGCCCTTTTTTAGTAACCTAAGTTTCCGCGGCAAAGCTTGAAAAGCGTCTGCTTTTATAAATTAATGCTCTTCTATTTCTTCACGGCCTGGTTTTCTTTGTAGGCGTACTCACCCGTGAGGGCGCCGGATTCATTGTAGACCTTCAACAGATCTATTTCGTTTTTTACGAACACGAACTCTTTTTCAAGTTTACCGTCTTTATTGTAAACCTTGACGGCGCCGTCTGGCACTTTGCCGTCTTTGGAGATCATGTTGAACGCTTTATCCAGATGGATCTTGGCCACATATTTATTGTTAAGGTAGAAGGTGAAGCGTTCACCGCGCGCGAGGGCCATGGTTTTTACCGTGACCATGGATTCCGGTGACTCCTGCACGGCAGCTGGCCCGGCTTTTGGAGGCTCCGCGGCCTTGGGCGTCTCGGCAACATGGCCGTCGGAGTAGAAAAGTTCAGATTTAAGGCCGCCGGTCTCGTCGAATTCCTTGAACCAGCCGTTGGGTATTCCGTCCTTGAAATTTTGTTCCAGCAGCAGTTTCGAGTTCTCGTTGTAAATGCGCACGGAGCCATTCAGGGTTCCGGCCGTATAATACGCCTCACTTTGAATGACGCCGGTGGGGTAATACGCCCGCAACGTGCCGGAGGTTTTGGCGTTGATTACGGTTTTTTCGGTCTTTAGGTTTCCGTTTTCGTAGTATTCCTTATAGCTGCCATCCTTTATAAACCCTTGTAATCCCAGAAGTTCCCCCTTGGAATCAAAGGTCTCTGTGGCCACGGCCACTCCGTTTTCCGCGTATATCCGCTCAAAAGACGAGGTGCTGGTGGTTACGGTCGTAAAGGTGTATTTAGGCGCCGGCGGCGGTTCAGCCGGTAGTTCGGACAGAGGTGGTTCGGCGGCGACAGCTGATGTTGAGGACGCAAGGTCTTCCTGACGGTTTTGGGATGCGATATCTGTTTTATTGATGTTGAGTATCCCGTATTTGGTTTTTACCATGGCAACGCCGTCCATCTCGCCTTCTATAACGCCGTCAAGGCGCGTGCCGTCCTTAAGAGTGATGATGTCGGCGTAAGCGGTCAGGCTTAAGCCGGTTAACAGCAATGCTAAAATTATTTTCACATTTCCCTCCTGTCCCTATTGTAAGGAACATTTATCCTTAACTAAATTCTAGCAAAATACATATCATTAAATTAAAATCCGGACCCGAAGTTTATTGACTCGTCTGGGGTTAAACTATAAAATAACGATAGAATACCGGCGGAGGTGATTATGACCGCAAAACTTATATGGGTGATTCTGCTCGCGGCTTTGGCTCTTCCGGGGCGCCTCGGGGCAGCGCCGCTGTCCCTGCGGATCCTTTGCGTCGGAGATTCGATCACGGACGGCCTCGCCTCCACGGACAGCTACCGCGTGCAGCTCCGGCGCGACCTCTCGGCTGCGGATATTGAGGTTGAATTTGTAGGGGGGCGCAGTAATGAATCTAACCCGGCATCCACGCTTAGGCATCAGGGTATTCCTGGGCTGCGGGTTGAATGGCTGAAGTATTGGATAGATGATTGGATCAAGGATTTTAAACCGGACCTGGTTCTCGGCATGATAGGAACCAACAACATCTGGATGGATTATGACGTCGAGCCCGCCCAGAAAGAGCTGCGAGCCCTAATCGATGGCATCACGGCTCGGCATCCCTCGGTCCGTTTCATCTTCTCCAACATCCCGCCAGTGGACTGGCCCGAGTGGGGGGAGAATGCCAGGCGATACAACACCGTCTTCCCCGTTCTGGAGAAGGAATTAAAGAGAGACAACCTTTTCTTTGTAGATTCCTATTCTAAACTCAATCCCAAACTGGACCTCTTTGAGTCGCTCGGCGGCAAGCCGGACCGCATACACCCCAATCCCAATGGACAAGCCGAAATAGCCCATGTCTGGGCCAAGGCGATTCGTTCCGTGTCGGTGAGTGACGGTGGGGTGAAAAAACAAAAAAACCATTGACAAAATTTCCGGTTACCACCTTTGTCTGCCTGTTCATATAAGTTAAAATATATCTGAAGTTGATCAACAAACATTTTACAACTTAGAAAAGGACACCAAGATGAATAAATATTTGTTTTTGCCGCTCGTTCTTCTGTCATTTATCGCCACATCAGCTCCCGTAAGCGCGTTGCCCCCAGAAAAGGGTTTTTTCCTTGGCGGAGGCTACGGAAAAAGTTCGCTTAACAACGATCTCTCAATATACTCCATTGATAATAACGCCCGGCAGCCCACCCTGAACATCAGGCAGAGCACTGAGGAAAAGAACACGGCTCCCGCCGCGTTCGTCGGATATAATTTCGCCGGAACTGAAACTAATATTTTGGGCAAAGGGAGGCTGCAGCTCGGGGCACAGGTCGGCTATGTCGATCTGGGCGAGTATACTATAAAAGCTCACTATTATGAGGCAACAACTTCAAGTACAGGGTATCGTTCCATAAATGAAAATGCCACGGACCTGCTGCTCACCTCGTCTCTTTACTGGGAGAACGGCTTCAACATTTTTTTAAAGGCCGGGGTCGCGCGGCTGCATGGCGTATATACCCAATATGGACTGCTTACGGCCAGGCAGCCGGAATTCCTCCCGGAAAAAGAAACCTTTACCTACACGGTCTACCGCCCAGAATTAGTATTAGGAACTGGCGTATTGCTCTTTAACCGGTGCAATCTGTTCATTCAGTACGTTACCATCTTGGGGCCGACACCAAACACCAATAACGACCGGTTCGGCACCAGTGAAATGGTCGAGATACCCAACACGCTGTATAAAGCCGATTATTTTACCGTCGGGGTCACGCTGTATATTTGATCAGTTCCACAGATATTGCTCAAGCTAAAGCGAAGCCGCCTGGTTTTTCAGGCGGCTTCTGCATTAAAAGGCAAGAAGTGTCGTTTTTTGGTAAAACATGCGTGGCCGGACGGAGCACAGGCTTGGCATCGGGGCTTATTTCGTGGGCTGACGTACGGGGTACTGGACTCTTCGGAAGGAACCTGCGCCGGACCCGGGTTCCGGCTTGAAATCGCGATATGCCGCGCCCACGGCGGTCAGCTCTCCTGAGACGCTCTTATAAAGAGATGCCGTTTCATAGAAGATTTTATGAGGTTTTAGGTCGCACACCGCGGCGAACCACGCGTAGCGTTCCACGAACGGCAGTTCCTCAAGCAGCGGCAGTGCTTTGTGGATGAAATCGGTGTTTTGTCCGTAAGTGAGTGGTTTATTCTTAAGGAATTTCCAGTCTCCGCCGGAGAATTCCGTCAACCAGATAGGAAGGCGGTATTTATCGTGAAGGTCCAGAAGGTAGCTGGCCATCATGGCGGGGCCCTGCGGGTCGGTGACGTCGTCATACCAGTGGACGCAGAGAAAGTCCACGCGGTACCCCCGGGCTTTGGCCTTTGACATAAACTCTTCCAGCCAGCGCGCGCCAGCCTCGCTTTGCGTTACGGCGGGGCTGCCCAGTCGTTTGCCCGTGGCCATCAGCTTCGGCCACAGTTTTATTGCTTTATCAACTGACATGGCTGATTGCTCGGAGAAGTCAGGCTCGTTAAAACCGAGCAGATGGGTGTATTTAGGATTGGCCTTAATGGCGGCAAGAGCTTTATCGGTGGCAAAAAAACCGCTCCAGATCATGGGCACGAATTCGGCTTCGGTCTCGCCGGCGTAGGGCTCAGTTCTCCAATTATAATACCAGCTGACTTTAAGCGCGTTAACGCGCGCCGCCGCCCCGGGCAGGTAGTCACCGACGCCCTTCTTGCCCGTCGGCCGGGAGGATTGCGAATCGCAAGACGCGATAAGAAGCAGGACGGGCAAGAGGGCGGCCGGAAGGCGGAATTTTCTCAAGGGTATATTTATCATGCGTGCAGCCGCGCGTTTTATTCGGTGCGGATCAGTACCTTGGACGACTTAAGCCCATCCGCTTCGGCCGAAAGAATTATTTCTCCGCCGGCGCCCGCGGGGCGCAGGACAGCCAGGGCTCGTCCGCGGAACAGTTGCCGGGTATCGGTTTGGAATCCGGTCGTATCCAGCGGGTCTCCGCTGCAGACCCCGGATAGTTCTCCCTGGCCGGTGACCGAGAAACGGACGGTACCGGTGGCATCCGGTACCGGCTCGCCGGTCTCATCTAGGACATCGACGGTCACGTAAGCCAGGTCGTTGCGGTCGGCGCGTATGGTCGTTCGGTCAGCGGTCAGGCGCAGGCTATAAGGTTTGCCGGAAGTGCGCAGCACCGCCGATGCCGCCTCTTTGCCGTCAACCAGTCCTACAGCCCTAAGTTCCCCTGCAGTGTATGTTACATCGAACACCGCGGTCAGAGCGGTTTCCGCCCCCAGATCAGGAGTCACGAACCTTCCGTTGAAACTGGTGTCTCGCGAGATGGGCTTAGTCCCCACCTCTTTGCCGTTGAGCAGGAGCCTGACCTCGGGATAGGTGGAATAAACTTTTACCTGCATAGTTCGGCCTTCCTGTCCGGCCCAATTCCAGCTGCGCTCTTCGTCCGGCCAGCCCCATTGCCCAACGACCTCGCTGCGGCCTGTGGGCAGGGGGCGGCGCACGGCCAGTTCCATTTTGCTTCGGCCCCACACCACATCTCGGTAGTAGGATTGGGGCTGCCTGAAACCGCAGATGTCTATGTCGCCGCAGTTCGCTAGATTCCAGGGCCAGGGCTTCAGGTAACTGTGCAGGTCGGTATCCAGTTCGGTGTGCCCGATGCCGGACTCACCGATGTAGTCAAAGCCCGTCCATACGAAATCGCCGATGACCCAAGGCATCTCCTCCACCTGCTTCCAATACTCATAAATGCGTGCCGGCAGGGATTCCGTGCCCACCATGACGCGTTTCGGCTGACGCTGGTGGTCAATGGCGTAGCGGTTTGAATTATAATTATAGCCGGCCACATCCAGCTCGGCAAAGTAGGGGTCGGCCCCGTCATCCACTTCATTATAAGCCGCCGTCACCGGCCTGGTGGGGTCGAGCTGGCGGACATGATCGGCTAAACGTTTCGCGAGTCTGGCGCCTTTGTCCGTTTTGCGCTCGGCGATTTCGTTGCCGATGCTCCACATTATAACGCTGGGGTGGTTGCGGTCGCGCAGCACCATGCTTGTGAGATCTTGCCGCCACCAATCCTTAAAGAAGCGGTGGTAGTCCATCGGGTTTTTCCCGGTCTCCCAATTATCAAAGGCTTCGTCCATTACCAGTATGCCCAGGCGGTCGCACGCGTCCAGCAGGGCCGGGGATGGAGGGTTATGGCTGGTGCGGATAGCGTTGAATCCTGCCGCCTTAAGTAGTTCAACGCGGCGCTCCTCGGCGCGGTCTATGGCTATTGATCCGAGCGGCCCGTTGTCATGGTGCATACAGGCGCCCTTGAGTTTGACCGGTTCGCCGTTGATGCGCAGTCCTTTCTCGGCGTCCACTTCCACGGAGCGTATTCCGAATCTGGTTTCTGTGCTATCCAATTTTTTATCTTCTGATATGATCTCGACCCGGGCCAGGTAAAGGTTTGGCTGCGCGGTAGACCACAAGGCGGGATTGGGCACCACAATATCCAGCGTGGACCGGGCTCCGCCCTTGCGCGGAATAGTGACCGGGGTTTCGGTAACTCCCGAGGTTGAACCGTCCGGAGCTATCAGGTTCACCCGTACCATGGCGTCAGTCCTGGCGCCGGCATTTTCCAGTGAGACTGATACACTGACCATAGCGCTGTCCGGGCTCACGCGTGGAGTGGTGACGGATACGCCCCATAGAGGGATGCGTACGGGTCCGGTGACGGTCAGCCAGGTGTGACGGTAGATGCCTGAGCCGCTGTACCAGCGGCTGTTTGCGCCCAGGTTGCGTACGCGCACGGCCACAACATTTGTTTCGCCGGCAGGCTTGAGTCCGGAGCTTATATCATAGGCGAAAGTGGTGTAGCCGTAAGGGTGATTGCCCAGATGCCGGCCGTTGATCCAGACATCCGCATCCATATACACGCCGTCGAAGCGCAGCTCCACGCGGCGCCCTTGGTCGGCTGCAGGAATTATAAAGCTTTTACGATACCAACCGGTTCCGCCCACGGTGTGGCCGGTCGCGGCTCCGCCCGGGCTGGCGCCGGGGTCGAATGGTCCGACGCGTCGTCCCGGGCCGAGCGGGTCATAAAGGCCAGCGATGCCGGGGTTGGGGGAATAGACGCGTACAGCCACCACATTGTCCCCTTGGCGGATCAGCCGCGCAGGGACGGGATAGCTGCGGTAGGATTGATAAACATTGGACCAAAAATCCTCAAAGTTTGGGGGGAAACCGCCGATGCCGCCGACGCGTACACCGTTGAAAAAAACCTCATCGGCGCCCATCACTGTTCCGAGGTCAAGCTGGAGGTCCTTGCCGCGCTGGGCGGGTGAGACGCTGATATGACGCCGGTACCAGCCGAAATTTTTGGATTGGTCGTATCCTGAATGGTCCTTCCATTTGGCGGGGAGCACGACTTTCTGCCAGGCGATATCGTCAAAGGATGCCTTCTTCCAGGATGAATCGTCGCCTTGTTTAAACAGCCATTCTCCATCGCGTGCGGCCAAGACCGAGATGTCGTCCTGCTCGCGCGGCGGAAGGGCTTCTATGCTCCAATCATGGGGCAGGTCCAGGATCCGCCAGGCAGAATCCTGGAACCCGGGGCGCTCGGCCCCGGCCGTGTCGCCGCGATGGAACCGCCAACCCTCATCGAATGACCGGTCACGGCCGCCGTCAGCGGCTGCGTAGCCCGTCATAGGCGCCAGTGTCAATAAGGCGAAAAGGAACAATTTCATAGGCTCTCCTGAGTGGAAAAATACGCTGCGCTAATGCGGGATCCCGCATTAGCGCAGCGCGAAGGCAGGGGCTATCCTCTGAAATACACGTAAGCCCAGCAGATGCAGAACAGCACTAGTCCGGAAGCTGCTACCTCGGTCCAATGCCAACTGGCCCGGGTGCGCTGGATGTCCTCGATGCTCGCCGTCTCGAAGGTGAGGCCGGAGATCTTCAGGTAATCAGGCTCCTGTGTCATCCGGCTCACCACGACCATAACCACAGCTGAGACGATCGTGATCAGCACGCTGAAGTACTGGAAGTAGATGTTGTTGATGATCCACAGCATCGAGCCCGGCGTATAGCCGTGCTCAAAGCCGGCCAGGCCGAGCGTCACCGGGGTATCCACCGCCATGCGGAAGATGCCCATGGCGAACCCGACGATCATGGCCCACAGGCAGCCTTTCGCGTTGAGGCGCTTATTAAACACGCCGAAGAAGAACACTACAAAGACCGGCGGGGCCAGATAGCCCTGCACTGACTGCAGGTAGTTGTAGAGCCCGTGCGCGCCCTGTATCACTGGGATCCAGGCCAGAGCGATGAGCACCATTACCGCTGTGGCGATGCGGCCCATGCGCACCAGCTGATGCTGTGTGGCTTTGGGGCGCCATTTCTCGTAGAAGTCCACGGTGAACAGCGTGGCGCAGGCGTTGAAGACGCCGGCCAGTGAGCCCATCAGGGCTGAGAGCAGACCTGCTACTACGATGCCACGTATACCTTCCGGCAACAGATACTTGACCATCATCGGGAAGGCTGCCTGGGCCTCATGCGGGACCGGCAGTCCGTTCGGTGAGACCATTACTTCCAGCCCCGGCACCTTGCCGCTCTTGGCCAGGGCGAAGGCTATCATGCCCGGGATGATGAAGAGATAGACGGGGAACAGTTTAAGGAACGCGGCGAATATGCTGCCGCGGCGGGCGGTGGCTTCGTTAGGGGCTCCCAGCGCGCGCTGCACGATGTACTGGTCGGTGCACCAGTACCACAGTCCGATGATGGGCGCGCAGAAAAGCATGCCCAGCCAGGGGAAGTAGTCGTTGAAATACCATGCCATCCGTCCTGTCTCCTTGACCGGCAGCCAGGTTCCTGTAACTCCGGCCGGGATAAGAGGCTTCCAAAGGTTGAACATTTCCGAGCCGCAAAGCGCGCGCAGCTCGTGCCAGCCGCCCAGCTGCTTTAAGCCGTAGGCGGTCAGCAGGCCGGATCCGGTGATAAGGACGATGCATTGGATCGCGTCGTTGTAGGCCACGGCCCGCATACCGCCGAGCATTGTGTAGAGGCCCGTCATAACGATCACAGCCACGGAGCCGATCCAGAAGCTATTAATGAGGTGGCCGGCAAAGTGCAGATGAACTTCAGGCAGCAAGGTGGCGAACACTACGCCGCCGGCAAATATGCCTACCGCGATCTTTGACACTACGAAGGTTATCAGTGACACGAAGGAGAGCATGTAGCGCGAGCCCACGGAGAAACGCTTCTCCAGGAACTCGGGCATGGTGAACACCATCGAGCGGGCATAGAAGGGAACGAACACCCAGGCCAGCACCAGCAGACACCACGCGTGCAACTCGTAGTGAGCCATAGCCACGCCGTCGGCGGCTCCCGAGCCGGCAAGGCCGACTACGTGTTCAGAACCGATGTTCGAGGCGAATATTGAGGCGCCTACGACCCACCAGCTGAGGTTTCTGCCCGCGAGAAAATAATCGTCCGCGGTGTCTTTGCGTTTATTGATCACCCACCAGGCCACGCCTATCAGCACGCTGAAGTAGGCCGCTATCATCATCCAGTCTAGCGAGGTCAGGATGGCTGTGGGAGCGAGCGCCACAGCCGTTGCAACAGTGTCTGTCGTCATTAGTCGTTTCTCCTTTTATTTTTATTGTTTTTTGATTGAGGCAGTGATAAAAACTGGAAAATAGTCGTCGTCCGGTATGTTTCGCCCGGTCTCAGGACGGCGGAGGGGAACCGGCTCTGGTTGGGCGCGTCAGGAAAGCGCTGCGTCTCCAGACAGAGCCCGGCGTGACGCCGGTAGGGTTTTGCGTCCTTGCCGATGGTCTTGCCGTCAAGAAAATTTCCGGAATAAAACTGCATACCAGGCTGATCAGTGAAAACTTTCATAACCCGGCCGCTTCCGGGTTCGGTAAGCGTGGCTGCCAGAGACGGCTTGCCGGAGACGGCTGCCTTGAGAACGAAATTATGATCGTATCCGGCAGGGTCGCCGCCGGTCTCATTGAGATGTGCGCCCACGGGCGCGGGCTTGCGGAAATCCAGGGCGCTGCCGGCGACCGGCAGAATTTCTCCGGTGGGAATAAGCCGCTTATCGGTCGGGGTGTAGCGGTCGGCGCGGACGCAGAGCACATGATTTAAAATATCTCCACGACCGGCGCCGGCGAGGTTGAAATAGGTATGGTTGGTCAGGCTTACGACGGTGGGCCGGTCTGTCTCTGCCGTATAGGATATGCGGACCTCGTTGCTGTCTGTCAGCGTGAAGGTCACGGACGCGTCCAGATTTCCGGGATAACCTTCCTCTCCTTCGGGGCTGCGCAGCGAGAAGCGCACCGAGGTTTGTCCGGGCATGACCCGCGCTTTCCAGACGCGCTTATCGAACCCCTTTAATCCCCCGTGCAGGGAATTAGTGCCGTCGTTGCGCGCCAGCCGGTATGTTTTTCCGTTCAGCGTGAAGCGGCCTTGCGCGATGCGGTTGGCAAAGCGCCCAACGGTGCAGCCGAGGTATATCTTTGAGGTCAAATAGGGTGTGAGGCTGTCAAAACCCAGCGCCACATCGGCAAGCTTGCCGTCACGGTCTGGAACCAGAAGACGGGTGATCGTGGCGCCATAGGATGAAAGGCTTAATTGCATGCCGCTATTGTTTGTGAGAGTGTGGAGTTCCACGGGCTCGCCGTCGGGCGTGATCCCGAAAGGCGCGGTTTTGATCTTAGTTCTAGTGGCCATTGTGGTCATCAGTGAGAGCTCTTTGATTGTCCGTAATACGATCCGGCCCCGTGCTTGCGCCGGAAATGCCGGTTCAAAAGGTATCGCGCCAGAGGTCTGGCGCGGGGGACGAGGTGTAATGTTTTAAATGCCATTTCAGCTACGATTTCAAGAGCCAGCGCGGTTTCCACGGCCTGTGCGCCGGACGAACCCCAGGCGAATACCCCGTGGCCGTGCACCAGAACAGCGCGCATAGCGGCCGCGTCTAACCCGGAGAAGCGTTCAGCTATAACATTGCCAGTCTCCCATTCATATGCGCCCTGTGTTTCTTTAGCGGTCAGCGGGCGCGTTACTGGGACCTCTCCGTAAAAATAATCCGCGTGGGTTGTTCCCAGGCACGGGATAGGCTTGCCAGCCTGAGCGAAGGCTGTCGCGTTGCGCGAATGGGTGTGGACCACGGCGCGTGCGTCCGCGAAAGCCTTATAAAGCCGGCGGTGAGTCGGCGCGTCTGAGGAGGGTTTAAGCCGTCCTCCGATCTGGTTGCCGTCAAGGTCAACCAGAACCATATCTTTCGGGGTCAGGTCCCGGTAGGGCACCCCGCTGGGCTTAATAGCGAATATGCCGGACGCGCGGTCAATGACGCTGACATTTCCAAAAGTCAGGTCGATGAGCCGGTGAGCGGGCAGGAGGAGGTTAGCCTCGCAGCATTCCTGCCGTATCGCGTCGTAGCGTTTCATTTCATCCTTAGAGGCGCCCAAGACCGGGCGCGATATGGTAGTAAACCTCGTCATTGCGCAATTGCTGTTTGAAGGAGCGCAGTTCAGTGCCCTTTGCTATGAGCGCCAGCTCGATGCCGGCCATGGCCGCAAAATCTTCCAGGTGCTCGGTCGTAACGGCGTAGCTGAAGGCCGTGTGATGCGCGCCTCCGGCATAGATCCACGCCGCGCAGGCGGTCTTAAAGTCGGGCCGGCAGCGCCACACGGCGCGGGCTACCGGGAGTTTGGGCAGGGGCCGCGGAGGCTTGACCACGTCGACTTCGTTGACTATAAGGCGAAAGCGGTTTCCAAGGTCGATGAGCGAGGCGTTCAGCGCGGCGCCGGCGTGCGCGTCGAACACGAGACGGACAGGGGCTTCCTTGCCGCCGATGCCGAGGGGATGGATCTCTAAAGACGGTTTGCCGGCCGCGATGGACTCGCAGACTTCCAGCATATGCGCGCCAAGGACCAGGTGGCCGTCCGGGCTCATGTGGTAAGTGTAGTCTTCCATGAACGAGGTGCCTCCCGGCAGGTCGCAGGCCATAGCTTTCATGGCGCGCAGCAGCGCGCAGGTTTTCCAGTCGCCCTCCGCGCCGAAGCCGTAGCCGTCAGCCATCAGACGCTGCACCGCAAGGCCGGGCAGCTGCTTTAAGCCGTGCAGGCTTTCGAACGTTGTAGTAAATCCGTTAAATCCGCCGTCTTCCAGGAACCGGCGCATGCCTAATTCTATGCGCGCGCCGTCGCGCAGCGAGGCGTGGCGTTCCGCGCCTTTGCGCAGAGCCTTGGCTACGTCATAACGCTGCTCGTATTGCGCGCAGAGCCGGTTGACAGCTGCGTCGCCCACCGAGTCTACACAGCGCGTAAGGTCCTCTATGCCGTAACCGTCTACAGAGAAGCCGAAGCGGGCCTGGGCCGACACCTTGTCGCCTTCCGTGACCGCTACCTGGCGCATATTGTCCCCGAAGCGGGCGAACCGCGCTCCCTGCATATCGTGCCATGCCCGCGCCGCACGCATCCAGGCCGCGATGCGGTCCTGTACTTCTGTATCAGACCAGTGCCCCACCACCACCTTGCGGTTCAGGCGCAGGCGCGTGTGGAGGAAGCCCGCCTCGCGGTCGCCGTGGGCGGCCTGGTTGAGGTTCATGAAGTCCATGTCTATATCACCCCAGGGTAGGTCGCGGTTGAATTGTGTGTGCAGATGCATCATCGGTTTGTTAAGAAGGGAAAGCCCGCCTATCCACATTTTTGCGGGTGAGAAGGTGTGCATCCAGAGTATCAGGCCGGCGCACTGCGGCGCATGGTTGGCTTCCAGGCAGAGTTGGCGGATATCGTCCGGCGTGGTCATGACCGGTTTGCAGACCAGTTTTACGGGCAGGCGCTTGGAGCCGTTCAGGGCCGCGACGATCTTTTTTGAGTTTGCCGCTACTTTTTTTATCGCCGCTTCTCCGTAGAGGTGCTGGCTTCCGGTGACCTGCCAAATTTCCATGTGTTTAAGATTTTTCATATGTTTTAGTGGGAATCTCCGTGTCAGGATTTGTGCGCACGCTGTTTGATGGCTATAAGTTCTTTCATCACCAGCGAGAGGTCCGGCGCCGGCTTGACCCCGCCGAAAGCGTCGTGAAGTTTGCTGTACAGAACGTAAAGCTCGTCGTAAACACGCTTTTGTCCGGCCTGCGGCCGATAAACCACATCCTTAAGCGAGGTCATGCGGCGCTGAGCCTCAGGGAAGGTGTCGTGCCCGCCCTTTGCTTTGCCGGCCAGGACCGCGGCCGAGAGGGCCGCGCCGAGGGCGCAGGCCTGGCTTGAGCCCGACACACGCATCTCGCAGCCGGTCACATCCGCGTAGATCTGCATCAGGAAAGGGTTTTTTTCGGCTATGCCGCCGCAACAGACGATGCGTCGCACCGGGATGTCGTATTTATGAAGCCGTTCGAGGATGGCGCGGGCGCCGAAGGCGGTGGCCTCGATCAGGGCGCGATAGATTTCAGCGCGCGTGGTGTGCAGAGTCTGCCCCACCAGCAGGCCGGTAAGCAGGGGGTCGACGAGGATAGTCCTATTGCCATTGTTCCAGTCAAGCGCCAATAACCCGCTTTGGCCGGGCCTGTGTTTCTCGACTTCCCGGACCAGGCGCGCGTGAAGGGCGCTGTCTCCGAGGCAGACAACCTCAACGAACCACTTAAATATATCACCCACCGCGGACTGGCCGGCTTCGATACCGTAAAAATCCGGAAGGATAGCGCCTCTGACGATGCCGCAGATGCCCGGGACGTCGGCTACCTTTTTGCGGGCGGGAACGACCGTGCAGTCGCAGGTGGAAGTGCCGATGACTTTAACCAGAACGCCATCGTTCACTCCGCTGCCGATAGCGCCGTAGTGTACATCGAACTCGCCGATGGCGATGGGGATCCCGGCGGGCAGGCCTAATTTATCGGCCCAATGGGAGCAGAGCGTTCCGGCCGCGACCGTGGCGTCATGCGCCTTATCATAGAGCCGGTCGCGCAGCGCGGCGAGCTTCGGATCGAGCCGGCTGAGGAATGCTTTATCCGGCAGGCCGCCCCACTCATCACAATAAAGGGCTTTGTGGCCGGCCGCGCAGATGCCGCGCTTGATGCGCCTCGGATCGGTCTCCCCGGCCAGCACGGCCGGGACATAATCGCACAATTCCACCCAGCTGAAAGCGGCGTCAAAAACCTCCGGCGCTGTTTTGAGACAATGCCATATTTTTGACCACCACCATTCCGAAGAATAGGTGTTGCCGCATTTGGCGATATATTCAGGATGGTATTTGGCTGCGAGCCGCGTGATCTCGGCCGCCTCGCGGTAGCCGGTGTGGTCCTTCCAAAGCCAGCAGTGGGCGGCGAGATTGTTGCGCCATTTCTTGTTCAAGGCGAGAGGTATATTATTCTCGTCTACCGGGATCGGGCTTGAGCCGGTGGTGTCCACGCCTATGCCGATGACGCGTCCCGCCGAAAAACCGTGGCTCCGGCCGGCTTGTCGCAGCGCGCCTTTAACGCTGGTTTCCAGGCCGTATAGATAATCGGCGGGGTTCTGCCGGGCGAGATTGTGGTCTGTTTTATCTGTCAACACGCCCTGGTTCCCACTGGGGTAGGGCACGACACATGTGCCGACTTCGGTGCCGTCGGCGCAATCAACGACGAGGGCGCGGACCGAGTTTGTTCCGTAATCAATACCTAAGGAATAAGAGCGGGGGGATTGGCTGGATTTAGAAGCCATAAGAGCAAATATCTCAGAGTTTACTGAAATTTATATATATGCCGGCGCGAAAGTTCGCAAAAAATCAACCCGAATGTATTATACAAAAAAACTTCACAATGACATATTCTTACCCGTAGACAGGATATATGGGGGGCCACCTTGGTTTAAGAGTGCTTATATAAGGAATAGATTAGGATTTTAACTCCTTTCAGAATCAGATTGTTCTTAAAAGGGTAAAAAGTGGTAAAATAAATGCGAACGGCGCGGTGGCCAAGTGGTAAGGCGGAAGTCTGCAAAGCCTAAAAAACCCTTATAATACAAGCACTATTTGAAAACGCTATTGGTAGGAGCTACTACCAAATCCCATCAAATTGTATGGTTTGGACCCCATTGTGTCAGACTGGTGTCAGACTGTTTTTGTCCGCTTTTTAAGCGCCAATTTTGCATAAAACCGGCGCTTGCAATTCTTCTATAGCATGGGCTAGATAATAAAATCCAGGGAATTTTCTTGTGTGATTAGGATAGGAAAGGGATCACAGTTTCCTACACTATCATGGCTCTTAGCAGGTGCTGTTTGAAAACAGGAAGATTGGAGACAGTGCCCGCGGATATGATGGTTGATAGATTAATACCAGCACCACGTTGCCCCAATTATAATGAATACAGGCACTCCGCACAATATCTAGCGATTCAGTTCCGGATCGATCCGAGGCCGCGATCCAGGGTCAGGTCTTTAAATTTGGCATTTAAACAATATAACTCCAGCAATTAAAGGTTTGTAGTCGCACTGGAGAGCCGGATTGCCAAAAAGAAAGCCCTGGCCCCAGCCCCGGACCACAGAGATATTGCAACACGACCTTCCATGCGGTAGAATGTTTTAGGGCACAACTTTCTTAGGATATGATGTTGAACTGGCCAACCTGAACTGGGAAGCCGCAGACTGGCAAAAAAAAATACAAAAAAATTTTGAGGCGATAGGAATATGAAACTTTCAAAAAACATCAATAGGCAGTTTATAGAAGTTGTATCCATGATAAAGCAGGCGCGCTACGCTGCGGTAAAAAGTGTAAACGCCGAGCAGATCAAGCTATATTGGCAGATCGGTGAATATATCAGCAATAAACTTGAGAGCGCTCAATGGGGCGAAGGGGTAGTTGATGGATTGGCGGAGTATATCCAGACAACTAACCCCGAATTTAAAGGATTTACCCGGCGCGGGCTATACCGGATGCGGCAGTTTTATGAAGCGTACCGTCAAAAGCAATTTGTGTCGGCAGTGCTGACACAAATTAGTTGGACCAACCACTTGTTGATTCTTTCCAAGACAAAGACCAAGGAAGAGCGCGGATTTTATCTGGCGCTTTCGATTAAAGAGCGCTACGCTTCACGCGAGCTTGAGCGCCAAATAGACAGCGGTTATTATGAGCGGGTAATGCTTTCAAAGAAAAAAGTGCCGCTTTTGGTAACGCATAAACATCCGCAGGCGGTTGATGTTTTCAGGGATTCATATGTGCTGGATTTTTTAAGCCTTCCCAAAGCCTACAGCGAAAAAGATTTGCAGCAAAGCATTGTTGCGAATCTGAAGGATTTTATCCTTGAATTCGGTCGGGATTTTACTTTCGTGGGTCAGGAATACCGGATACAGGTGGGAAATCACGACTATTTTATTGACCTTCTATTCTTTCACAGGCAGTTGCGCTGTCTTGTTATGGTAGAGTTGAAAATAAATGAGTTCAAGCCCGAATACCTGGGTAAACTTAATTTTTATCTTGAGGCCCTTGACCGCGATATTAAAAAACCTGATGAAAACCCCAGCGTTGGCATAATTCTCTGTAAATCCAAAGACGATGAAGTGGTGGAATATGCCTTAAGTCGTAACCTTTCACCGGCGTTGGTGGCAGAATATAAGACACAACTTATCCCCAAAAAATTGCTAGAAAAGAAACTCCATGAGTATGCGCTTTTAGCGCACGAAAAAGAAAAGTAATATAATCGCAAGAGCGGATTTACGGACTTATAATGGATTTGGGATATAAAAGTTGCCCAAGAACCTCTGGAAAGCCTGTGTTTCCGTGTAACTTCAGGGAGAATTCCAGCCACTTTAAAGGAGTCGGGCGATTCCGAGCCGGCCAATTGCTATTAGCGAGATTCCGACAAATACTATGCGAATAATTTCTGCAAAAATATCGACCTCTGTGCTGACACTCCTGCTGGTGTCAACTGTTTGTTCTTCGGGACAAAATATTGCCACTAGTTCCGTTTCGGGCGTACACGAAGGAATTATTCCTGACGCGTCCGTGGCTGTTTCATCTTCAATTAATCAGCAACATTTTGAAGCACGAGGCGTTGGCGGTGGAGACGACAGGCCTGAACCGCCTGTATACGAACTTAAACATGAATACCAGGAAGCTTTGCGCTTAACCAGGGAACAAGAAACGGCGTTGCAGGGCTATTTCCCTGATTTTAGAATGTGGGCCATAACGGGTTATCCGGCTGGAATCAAGCACTATCACTTTACAAATAAGCAGCTGCCGTATATCATCAAGGGCGATTTTGATGGGAACGGAAAAGAGGATGTGGCTGTCGCCGGACAAACAAAGGACCGGAACATGATCTTGGTGATCATGTCCGATACAACAGGCTATTCTATTCTGCCGCTGTGGTCTTATGAAAAATCTGACTTGCAATACGTTGATATACTCCATTTATTAAGAAAGGGGACAAAATTCTCCCTTGATGGTGAGGAAACGCCCGGTGACGAAGAGGTGATGCAAAATGACGGCATCCTTTACTCACAAGATTTTGCCGGTTCAAAGTCTCCTTATGGGTACGATCTTGCGGACGCGCACACTATCTTTAGATATCACGAAGGACTTGCCGGCGTGGTCCCCGTGGAAGTCGGTTCTGTCGCTTCGGCTGCCTTCAAGCCTGAGTATATAGACAAGCTGGTTTTAAGCCCTGCTATGTCAAAAGCTGTTCATGCGTATGATGAGGATTTTAAACCATGGACAGTGCAGGATTATCCGGCTGATATTATTTCAGAGTATCACTATTCCGAAAAATCTCTGCCATACGCTGTGAGAGGGGATTTTAACGGCGACAAAATCGATGATATGGTAATTACCGGATATAACAATGATGGCAACCGGCTTCTTATAGTCTTATCAAGTGCCACGGATTATGCTGTCATTGAAAGGCGCGACTCAGGGAGTAGATACTGCTACTTGCAAGCCCGAAAACTGGGCAAAAAAATCTCGCACATCCCATCTGATGTTATAAGGCTATATGCAAAAGGGCTCAAAATTAATAATACGCCAGGCGTTCCGGGAAGAACGCTGGATACTGAAAGCTTCAGCGTTCAAACCATAAAAAGTTGCACAACAGATGTTTATGTTCCCGATAAAAATGATGGGCACTTCAACACCATTTTTGGTGACTGGCAAATAGTTAAGAACTCTCAGCCTGGATTTATTGGGTATGACAAGGGCTTTGAGAAAAAAGATTATTTCAATTTAAGGTTACTTTAGTTGCCCCACGGGCATGGCAAAAGTGGAAGGCGATGTTTGTGTAAGTCAGTCTCTTCCGGAATCTTCACGAAAGGTTTGTCGTCGCACTGGAGAGCCGGATTGCTAAAAAAAAGATCTAGCCCCTTTCCGTTTTCCTTGGGGGGCAGGCAAGCGAGGGGGGGAATTAATTTACTCCTACCGTTGTTACGGTCGAAATGGAAATTCCCCTAGGAAACCTTTTAATAAATTATTCCTGCTCTCTTTCTGGTCGCCGGTGCCGCCCCATCCTTCTGATTGAGATATAATCTTGCCGTCCTGTAAAAAGTAAAAATGCGGGGAGATTGTAAAATCTATGCCGGGGAAGTCGCTTGCCTTGTACGCCAAATACACTTCCTGAAAATTAAAGTGGCTTTTCCATAACGCCACGCTTTCAGCATTGACCCTGTTGGTTATTACCGTGCCATATTTTATAAAAACGGTCGCTAAATTCGGATCCGCCATGATCCCTTCCATTGCTGCCTCCCCCATCGCGCAACCCGGAAGCATAACCATAACAACCTTTGGCCCCTTATCCAATGGCAGGACTTTGAGTTCTATCGTTTTCCCTTCATCCAGCACATTGTAAACCCGCCAAAGAGTCGCGCCAGTCGGATTATTAGAAATTATCGTTTCGGGCATGGAGAAAAGTTTGATATCCGGGAATTGGTTCTTTATTCCCCTCGCTTTATCAAACATCCGGGCTCCGAGGAAGGTTTTATACATGTTTTTTATGTCATATTCGCTCGATAGATGTCGGGCGAGTTTCTCCTGAAAAACTTTTTCCTGCATCGCGACATGGGTGTGATACTCCGGGAAAGAGAATGTGATGCTAGATAAAGCCTTATACAGCCGTGTCAGCTCAGTATCTGAATATCGTTTAATCTTTGCCGATGAAAACTCATCACCACCAATTCCTTTGGCCAAGGCGGATAGTGCGGGCAGACTATAACCTGGCTTTGAGGTCGCCTCATTGATCGCGTCCGCGCGCTTAAGGGTTTTTGCATACGTCCCGGAGCACCCGGACAGAAAAAGAAATGCAGCCAATGCGATGGAAAAGTCAAAAAATTGTCGTGTTTTCATAAACATCCGCTCTGATTTCAAACCGGGGGTATAAGTAATCCCCCCGGCTGGAATATTATCAGTGGCTACTATAGGTGGTGGCAACTCATGGTGCAAGTATAATCTTGATAGTCGCTGCAACACTGGTGCCCTGTTGGGGACTTTCGCGACAAGCCGCGAAAGCGTCTATGGGTGCTGCCGGCGGCGGTGGGGTCGTTCAGCTTTTCAAAAGGCCCGTAGCTGTACGGAAGTATATACAGTTCTGTTTCAGTGAAGGTTAATACTGCCCGAGTATTCCTTTTTTCTTTGCATACTTTTCCGCCACTAGAAAGGCGGCACACCCTAGAATAAAATAAGCGCCACTCTGTAGAATGGTGTAGGTTATCCATTTATATCCTACGGACTGATGGTAGACTATCACCTTGTTTAATATTGCCACCTGCGGAGATACGGGTGATAGCGAAAACACGTTAAACGGGTAAGAGGGGATCACCATTAAGGTAAGAATCAAGAACTGAATTAGATTATTGAAGTTTTGAGTTTTTTTATATATCAAGGTTAATGCGGATAAAGCAAAACCAACCCCGCAGCTTGACAACCATAACAGTATGGAAAAAAATATCAGACTCAATATATTTACAGTAAAGAAATGGCTGCACAGCAGCATGGAAAAAGGAATAAGTAAAAGATAGAGGACTAGTGCTACCACAAACTGCGTTAATGCGCCAAAGAACAAAACCGGAACTACTCCCATCGGACTGAGCATGGTTTGTTCTAATATCCCGGTTGCGGCGTTATCGCTTAGTCGGGAAGTTACGGAACCCATTCCTACCCCGATAATTGAAAAAGAAAAGAATCCGATGATAAGCGTTTCCATCTTGACGCTCATAAATTCAGCGGAAACTCCGCTCCCGAATGAGCGTATCCCCAATTGAATGAAAACCAAAAAAAGGAACATGTTAAGAATGCCTGCCGCCATGTTCAGCCAATAGCGCTTTGTTAAAATAAGCCCGGATATAAATTCCGCCTTAAATATATTTATGCCAGCAGTAACAGCATTCATGTCAGCTCCGGAGAAGTTGCAAATAGGCAGTCGAAAACCTGTTATCCCCATTACCATGCTTTGCCACGATTTCTTGTGGAGTCCCAATGGGTTTCAGTATTCCGTTTTTAAACAACACGATCTCATCAGCGGCAAGTTCTATAAATTCCGTGTCATGTGTTGTGACGATAGTAATGCGGTTTTTGCTTTTTTCATGGTTTACAACTTCCATGATCGACCGGGCTATTTCTATATCCAAGCCGAGAGTCGGCTCATCCAGTAATAAAACTTCCGCATCCAGTGTTAACGCACACGCAAGAGCGACCTTCTGCTGATTACCACGTGAAAGATACCGGCACTCGGTATTTTTATACTCTTCCAGTCCGAGCCTCCGCATATATTGCTCAGCCCTGGGCTTATGGCCGCTAAGTCCGTGTAACCCGCAAAAGTAATTAATATTTTCAAGTACTGTCAGGCGCCAGTTTATATTCCTAGCGCCTTCCAGTACCGCTCCTGTTTTCGGCCGGGAAATCCAGGAACCCCCAATCATATCTCTGCCATTATAAGTAATTGTTCCTGTCGTCGGAGAGACAAGCCCGCACAACATTTTAATAGTTGTGGTCTTGCCCGCTCCGTTTGGGCCCAGGAAACAATAAACCTTCCCCGGAACAATGTCCATACTGAACGGCTTGACCGCTACCAGACATTGTCCGTTTACGTTATAGGTTTTGGATAGATTCTGTATTGAGAGCATGGGTTTTGTTTTTTGAGTATTAAACCTCACCAAAACAGCATGTTCCGCTATGACAACAGAACCCACCCCTGCTTTCCGTCGCATTCGCCTGTTCTATGGGTAACTGATACCAGGTAAACATCATGTTATTTCTCCTTTATACTGCGTTTGCTTTCGATTGAAATACTCCGCCAATCGGTTTTTTTTAATTATTCTGCACATTTAATTGCGGATTCATATGGGCCGCATGAGCCTTTAATAAAATTTCTTTGAGATATGGCTCGTTCAAGTGACAACTCTTTTTTCCATCCATGCGTAACCTTGGGCAACCGCCCTGGCATAAAGGTAGTAATTTGCACTTTATACACTTTTCTATTTCCGCGGAATAAATATCCGTATCCCATTTATACGCGCTTTGAAATCGCTCTATCTCGCCGGCCATATTGATTTTCCCGGCAGCCTGCTCTTTCCTGGCCGATATAGGTGTCACATTTGAAAAGCAATCCATCTGCGCCCACGATCCAGGAACTTTTCTTCTCTGTTTCGCACCAAGCCGGGATCGCGCGGGGAATTGGGTTCGGCATAGTGGACTTCTTTCTATATTTAGACAGAACATCCATGGCATGTAGATCATACTCCAGTTGCATCTGTAGCCCCTCTGCCATCGAGCAAATGCTGTCTTTCATGGTGCAGATGTTCTGGCGTTTTGTCTCAAAATTATAGACGGGCCTGAAATATATCCCAAACCTCTCATCTGCCCCGAAGACGGAGGCGAACTCATCTGTTAAAGCGTAAATTTCCTGCCGCATATCCGTGAGAAAATTAACACGGATAGACATCTCGAATTTAGCCTTAACGGACTTTATTGCCACCAGGTTGTTCCATATTGTTCGGAAGGTTTCGCGGCCATCAGGCAAAGACCTGGTCTTGTTATGAAATGCCTCGGGGCCATCGAGTGTTATCTGGAAAATATTAATTCCCGCTCCGATATAAGACTCAAATTTATCCACTGTCATTAAATAGCCGTTTGTGACCATCGTATATAGCGGTTTTTTTAATTTACGTTCAGACGCCAATTGGTTGAGTCGATTGGAAAAGGAGATAATATTGTCATGTGCCAAGGTCGGTTCTCCCCCGAACCAGTTAATCTTTATTTGAGACTCCATGTTAACGCTCTTTTGTAAATATTCAAGCGCGGCATCATAAACCCACGGAGCCATGCTTAAACCACGTTTGTCGTAGGTAAAACAATACGGGCAGTTAAAATTACATGCTTCAGAGGCAAGCATTGTAAGGATGATTTTTTTGCCGCCATTTTTATAATCGTCATAAACTTTTCTTATCTCCCCAAGCTCATCTATGTCGGGTTTTATAAGGAATCCGCCTGCTTTTAGATTCCCGATAATTTCTTCATCCTTCCCGGTGCCGCGAGAGGGATTAGCCAAAAGATACTGGATATCTCCTGAGAATTCCATAGGGACAGCCGCGAAAGCGCTTGTCCGGCTATTATAAAGAAGAAGTTGATTATCCGCAGTTTCTATTAAAAAATTATATTGGGATGCTTTAAGCATTGCCTTCCCTCCCTAGGCTACTATTCTGCCATAAAAAAGGGGAAAGCAAAACTAATTTTTGCTTTCCCTGGATACACCGGATTACGGTCCGGTCGTGGATACTCCGGGGCCAATCCCCCGAATTACAAGGCTACTTCTTGCTGCGTTATAGCATACCCTGTAAGACTGGGCGCGCCAAGGGCACTAAGGGAAGTGTTTGTATAGGTCTAAAGGCCCAACCCTGCTGAGATAATTTCAGATTATTGGCGACATCTTCCTGCTAAAACAGTAAAATCAACCATAGTCACAGAGGTTTAGGAGGCAACATGAATTCTAATGACATTATTCTTACCGGGGACAGGCCGACCGGCCCGCTTCACATCGGACACTATATCGGATCTCTCAAGAAACGGGTTGAATTACAAGAAAAATCACGTCAGTTTGTGTTGATCGCGGACATGCAGGCGCTGACCGATAATGCCGGCAATCCCCAAAAAGTACACGAGAATGTTCTTGAGGTGGCTATGGATTACCTGGCCGTAGGTCTGGACCCGGTTAAAAGCACGATAGTCGTCCAGTCCCTTGTTCCGGAACTAGCCGAGCTGACCATGTATTACCTGAACATCGTGACGCTAGCCAGACTGAAAAGAAATCCGACAGTAAAGGCGGAGATGCAACAGAAAGACTTTGGCGAGGATGTCCCCGCTGGTTTTTTAACTTATCCGGTCAGTCAGGCCGCGGATATAACGGGCTTTAAAGCCAAGTATGTTCCGGTGGGCGAGGACCAATTGCCTATGATAGAGCAAACTAACGAAATAGTGGACAAATTCAATTCTCTCTATGGCCGCGAGGTTCTCGTGCGTTGTGCCCCGTTGCTTTCTGAGGTTACGCGTCTGCCTGGCACCGACGGGCAGGGCAAGATGGGCAAGTCCACCAACAACGCCATCTTCTTGAAGGATGATGAGAAGATAATACACGAGAAAATAAAGATGATGTACACTGATCCGCAACATATAAAGGTTTCAGACCCAGGGCGTATTGAGGGTAATACTGTATTCGCTTTTCTGGACGCATTCGACACAGACAAGGTGGGACTGGAGGAATTGAAAGAGCATTACAAGAGGGGGGGACTGGGCGATGTGAAAGTAAAAGGGCGGCTCTTTAACTGCCTCAATTCCGAGTTGTCGCCGATACGTGCACGCCGGATGGAGTATGGTAAAGATCCCGGTGAAGTAATGAATATGCTTAAGAAAGGAAGCCTGCGCGCACGGGAAGCAGCCGCTCAAACCCTTGCCGAAGTTCGTGCGGCCCTTCTGCTGAACTATTGAGCTCCGTCTGCGCCTGTGCCACGGCTGCTTATCCCGTCCTGGTCTATACTAATTTTATAGAATAGACTCATCCAGAAACGACATGAGAAATATTCACTCGGAAATAAACCGCCGCCTGGCCGGGGTGGATTTCAGCCGGATCTCTCCAGGGTTCCATTCTTTCCGCTTTGCCATATACAACGACACGCGGGTATATTTTCAGGATTCTGAAATCCCGTGGGACACGCGTTTTACCGGGAATACGGCCATCAACTATAACAGAGAGTGGATAGCCATCTGGAATCTGAACAATTTTGCCGGCAACTTTGATTCCCTTGCGTCCAAAATAGTCCACGAGATGTTCCACGCTTATCAGAACGAAATGGGCGACACGCGCTGGCCCGACGAGATAGTTGGAGCCTTTTACCCCCGCGACCTGCGGAACTTCGAGCTGAAATACCGGGAGGACCAGTTGCTGGCGTTACTGGCAGAAAAATTTGATAAGGCGGCTTGGCAGGAGTTCAAAACTCGGCGCGCCAGCCGTATCAGGCTTTATCCAGAAGCCGTCGATTACGAGATAAAAATGGAAGGGATAGAGGGAGCAGCCACCTACGCCGAACTTCAAGCGCTGAAAATGCTGGACACAACGCTATACCGCGAAGAGTTCAAGAAGTGTATTTCTAATTTGCGCGCGACACATAAAATATTTGATGTCCGGCTGCTATCTTACAGCACCGGCTGTATAATACAAACCATCAGAAACGGCAACACCTTGAAGCAGATAAACTGGTCAAAAGCAACGCTTGGAACAGGAGAAGGACCCGGGGTGGTGCTACCGGACCTGCGCGTTAAACATCGTGAATACTATGAGGACATAGATAAAAGAATTCAGGACGTGCTTGCCAGCGCCGAGAAACTGGACCTGGGGGAAACGACTTTGCTTCTTTTCGACCCATACAATGTCCGGTCTTCCGGAGATTATCTCTACCATCCGCATTTCCTCGCCTACGGCGCGTACGAGTCGCCGCCTAATTTTCTTAAGGGAACATACATAACCAGTATGAAATCCCGCACCCGAACCATAGAAGGGATCTGGCGCGCTGCCCCTGAGTATACGCAAGGCCCCGGCACCTGATATTATTACGCTCCGCAAAAAGTGCCGGTTGTTTTACTAAGCCTTAATTGGCAGAACCCGCTTTAAGGGGATTCGGGGACAGCTTAATCCCAAAAGCTACCAGCCTTTTGCCTGCAATAGTCGTGCATAATTCCCTAAAAACAACCCAATTCCCCCGATAATCAGGCGGAGTTTGGCCGGGTTTTATATAAAGGAAAAGCCGTGGCCGAGTTAAGCTGTCCCCGTAAGTGCCCTCAAATATCCCCAAATCTCTCGAAATGACAAAAAATGGGGTGCCGAGAGATTTCTTCCATGGCCAACTTGCATAATAAATTTGTCATAATATGCATATAGGAAAGTTGCTGAATATGGGAGGAAGCACTAATAGAATTTTAAAATTATTCGTTGGCTAGATTTGCCAACAATTTGACTTCAACCGGGACCTTGCATAATAGCAAGGATAGCTTCTAAGCGTAAGCTTAGGGCATATTCGAGACCGCGTTCGGAGTCGCCAATGTAACCCCGCGAAAGCGGGGTGAAAGGGCGGCATCGGTACGGGTTACTCGAATAGCTCGTGGCTGGTTGTCCGCCCGATTTTTTTGGTGGTAGACAAAATTTACAGCTTCCTACGGTGAAGTTAAGCCATAGGGGGCTTTTGTTTTATAGGAAGTATCCATTGAACAGGTATGGATAATGCGAGAGTGAATTTTTAAGCAGAACATATATTGGTAAAAATGGGGTAAAAATACTATGGCTACAATACAATTTAAAGGTAAAGAAATTGTTCGCAATCATCATCTCACGGTGCCGTATCACGAACTGCGGCCGGACGAAAAGAAAAGCTTAACCAAGAAAATCAGCTTAACAGACAACCTTATCGTCCACGGTGATAATTTGCTTGCGCTTAAGGCCCTTCTTCCGACATATGCTGGCAAGGTTAATTGTATTTTTATTGACCCCCCCTATAATCTGGGAGAGGAAAGCTGGGTTTACAACGATAATGTAAATTCTCCAATGATGAAGGATTGGTTGGGGAAGATTGTTGGCAAAGATGATCTTGCGCGTCATGATAAATGGCTTTGCATGATGATGCCAAGATTAAAAATGTTGCGTGAACTTTTACACGAAGACGGGGCTCTTTTTATAACTCTTGATGATACAGAGATTCATAGGTGTAAGTTGTTAATGGATGATATTTTTGACGAGACTAATTTCGTTTCAAATATTGTATGGCAAGCAAGAAAGTCTGTCCAGAACGATACTGATATTAGCTTATCCCACAACCATGTTTTGGTTTATGCCAAAAACAGAAGACAAGCAGAAAGGCGAATTAAAAAAAGCAATTTTAATATCTGGCATTCTTTGCCAGGATTTGTTTTTAACCCATTAGAATTGGATAAGACTAAGTTTTCGAACCCTGACAATGATTCGCGTGGGCTGTGGAAAGTAACGCCTCTGGATGCGCCTGGTATCAGAAAAAATCTATCTTATAAAATAGTCAATCCGAATACTAAAGAAGAATACTACCCGCCAAATGGCAGACATTGGGGAACAGAAGAAGATAAGTACTTGGGTTTATTTAAAGATAAGAGAATTCTTTTTGGAAAAACTGGTAAAAGTGGGCCGCAAGTTAAAATCTTTTGGAATGAAAAAAAAGAATATGGCGAAGTTGAAACGACATGGTGGGGCGATGGGGCCGCAGAATCCTATTTAGAAGATGGTGTTGATTATGAATCAGCTGTTGATTTAACGAATTATGGCACAACGACTAAAGGCTCACAACTTTTACAGGTAATCTTTGACGGCGAAAAAATATTTAATAATCCGAAGCCTGTTGAGTTGGTGACACATATTCTTACAATTGCTTCAAAGAAGGACGCGATCGTGTTGGATTCTTTCGCAGGCTCCGGCACAACTGCTCATGCTGTTTTGGCACTAAACAAAGAAGACGGCGGGACTAGAAAGTTTATCCTCGTCCAAATTCCCGAAGAAATAGAAAAAGACAAACCGGCGTATAAACTTGGTTTCCGCCAAGTGATTGATATTACCGTGGAGCGGGTGCGGCGAGTGATTAAGGGAGTGCGAGACGCCAAAGATGAGGTTTTGCAAAAAGGTTTTGGTGGGTCATTTAGTTATTTCCAACTCGGCAGCCCCATTGACGCGGAGCGGATTTTAAAGGGAAAGGATTTGCCGTCGTATGTGGAGATGGCGCGCTATATCTATTATGCTGCAACCGGGGAAGAGTTTAACGAGAAAAAATTAAACGAAAAAACAGGGTTGATCGGTGAAAGTAAGGAATACCAAGTATATCTTCTCTACAAACCGGATATGGAATACTTAAAATCCACCGCGCTTACTTTGGAACGCGCCGAAGCGCTCGGCAAATTCGAGGACAAAAAACGGCTTGTGTTTGCGCCGGCGAAATATCTAGACCAAGAACACCTGGAGCGACTCCATATTGATTTCGCGCAGTTACCGTTTGAAATCTATCAAAAGAAATAATCTATGGAATTAAAAGATTTTCAAGAAAGAGCGTTGGAGCGGGTAAAAAAATATCTGTCCCTTGTTCGCAAAGAGCAAGACGGCGGAAATGTGCGTCATGCAAGTGGAGATGCATGGCGGGACCTGGAAAAAGACTTTTCTTTAGGGCAATACCAAGAAAGGCGTAACGGTCTTGAGCGTGATGTGCCAAACTTTGTTTTGAAAATTCCGACTGGCGGAGGAAAGACATTTTTGGCCGTTAAGACATTAGATACGATAAACGGGGTTTTCCGCAAAAAGCGGACCGGTCTTGTTTTGTGGGTTGTGCCAACGGCTTCAATCTATCGGCAGACCGTGCGCGCTTTAAAAGATCGCACTCACCCCTATCGGCAACAACTTGATATCGCAAGCGGTGGTCGGACGCTTATATTGGAGAAATTTAAAGGCAAAATTGACCGCTTTTCCCCGCTTGATGTGGAAGAAAATTTAGTGGTGTATGTGTTAATGTTACAGTCTGCCGCGCGCGCTAAAATAGCCCAAAAGGATTTGCGTATTTTTGCCGATAGCGGTGGCTTCCAGGATTTTTTCCCTCCGGAAGATCGGCTTGATAAGCATGAAAAACTTCTTGAGACATACTCCAATCTGGAAACATTCAACGAATCGGGCGGGATATGGAAACGACAGATTAAAACATCACTTGGGAACACTCTGCGGTTACTGAACCCTGTGGTCATTTTAGACGAGAGTCAAAAGGCGTATTCAGAAAAAGCGCAAACAACAATTTATGGGTTTAATCCTTCTGTTGTTGTTGAGCTTTCAGCGACACCAACAGAGGGCAGTAATATATTGGTAAATATTTCCGGCAGGCAGGTTAATGATGAAGAGATGATCAAGTTGGATTTGCATATTACGCGCAAGGGAAGTCTGGCGTGGAAGGATACGCTTTGGGCAAGCGTTAAAAAAAGGGAAGAATTGGAGAATGAAGCAATAAAAAATAACCAAAACACAGGCATATATATCCGCCCGATTTGTTTGGTGCGCACAGAGCGTGTCGGCAAAGAACAGCAAGGGAAAGGGTATATTCATTCAAACGATGTGCGGAATGAATTGATTCATGGTGGAATACCGGCGGAGCATATAGCGATTAAAACAAGCGAAGAAGATGAACTCAAAGAAATTGATGATATCGGCGGACTTATGTCCCGTGATTGTTCTGTGCGCTATATTATCACCAAGCAGGCGTTGCAAGAGGGATGGGACTGTGCCTTCGCCTATGTGCTTGCGGTATTGGATAAGACGCATTCACAAAGAGCTTTGACGCAACTTGTAGGGCGCATCTTGCGGCAACCGTACGCAAAGAAAACGCGCGTAAAATTGTTAGATGAAAGCTATGTCTACGCTTTCCAGCAAGACACTGCCGATCTTTTTGAGGGAATTAAAAAAGCATTTGAGGGAGAAGGACTGGCGGATTTGCACACGCATATTTCGGCTGATGAAGGATTGCAAGGGTATAAAAAAGATTTTGAAGAGAAGGAATATAAAGTCCGAAAGCGTTTTGAAAAAGTGGCTGAGCAGATTATTTTGCCATTTTTTTCAATCAATGATCGTGGCAATTGGCGCAAGGTAAGTTATGAAATGGATATTTTGAGCCAGATTGACTGGAATACTATTAATTTGGATAAAGTGGTGTCTTTGTCATTGACTAAACGGGTGGTGTATGACGATGAGTATGTCGCGCAATTGTCCAACGATATGCGTAAAGTAATTGAAGAAAAGCGCGTGGCACAGAAAGAGACCGGCGGTGTTGTAGTAGACAGCATCTTTATGGCGCAGCAATTGGGGGATGTTATTCCTAATCCGTGGGTGGCGTATCGCTTTGCCGAAAAGATTCTGGGGAAAATGCTTCAACTTCATGGAGAAAAGCGTATTAGTGAACATTTCTCTTATATCATAGAAGAAGCGAAGCGCGTGATTGAAGCACAACGTGACGACATGGCCGAAAAATTCTTTAATGAGTTGCTTAAAAAAGGTGTGATTCGGTTTATGGTTGTAAGCAAGGATGTCGGATTTAAATTGCCGAAAAAGATCCGTGTGCCAGCGAATGCCGAGTATTTGCGCCGTCCGGACGGAAGCCCGATGCAGGGGAGTTTGTTTGAGTTTGTGGTTAAAGATGCATTTACTGAGGAATTGGAAAAGCCGGTTGCGTACTTTTTAGACGAACAAAGTCGATTATTTTTTTGGTATCGTAATGAAGTAAAATGTGATTATGGTATCCAAGCGTGGAAGAAAGGCACGATATATCCTGATTTTATTTTTACTGTTACCGACGGGAAACAGAAAGACAAAGTAAACAAGGTGTATATCGTTGAAACCAAGGGCGGTCACCTGGCTGGCAATCTTGACACAAAGTATAAAGAATCGGTGTTTGATGTGTGCAATCTCTATGCTAAAAAATTGCCCGCGGACACATTGGGATTGGCAATGAAGGACCGTGAGATTAAATACGAAGTTGTTTACGGGTCCGAATGGGAAAGGAAGTTGAGTGAGTTATTTTCTGGAGACGAGGCAAAGAAGAGGGGGATTGGGGACGGTTCTCTGTAACGATTCCGCTGAAAAGCCCCCTGTTTTGAAAATGGTCTAAAAACCGGGCAAAATTTTTCGCTCGGAATCACACACAAACGCTTTTTAGTTATTACCCAAGGTGTTTCGATAATCTTTTTTGAGCGCCATTTTTGATCAAGAGGGGTTTTTCAGCGGAATCTGTAACCTAGTTATTGGGGATTCGGGGATAGCAGCAAGGGGATCCGGTTATTCCCTAGAAGAATAATGCGCTGTATCTGATAGCAGGGGAATTCCATAAATGTTTTCGCGTACGACACTGATTCCTATTTCCTTGGAGATTTTGAAACGTTACCAGCTCGATCCTGTAGGAGTACATGGCATAAGCCACTGGGGAAGGGTACTGGAAAACGGCTCCCATCTTGCCGCTTTGACGGGCGCGAACCTGCGCGTTGTTCAGCTCTTTGCGCTTTTGCACGATAGTCGCCGAATGAATGATGATCATGACCCTAAGCATGGGACACGTGGTGCGGAGCTGGCGAGGGAGATGAATGGAAAGTTGTTTACCCTTGCTGCGGACGAGCTTGTCCTGCTTCAGGACGCTTGTGCCCGCCATACAAGGGGATTAACCACGGCTGATATTACAGTCCAGACCTGCTGGGACGCTGACCGGCTTGACCTTCCCCGGGTTCATATCTTCCCGGTCCCCGAGAAGCTTTGCACCGAACCCGCGCGTGAAAAGGCATTTCGGGACTTAACCAGCCAGAGAAGCATGACGAACCACTTAACAGATTTAGTCCTAGAACTGCGCAAAATCATTGACTAATTAATGGTGACGGGGCGGTTTACGGGGTGGAACACCGAAGATTCACCGGGTTTTAACTATGTCGTATAAATTTTAATTTTATTAGCTTGACTTTTTGTTTGTATCTGGTATACTTTAAGTAAGGCGCGACTTTACAGACTTAACTTGGCCCGGCCTGGCGAAAGCCGAACAGTGACCTAAAGGAGTTTTTTTATTGGTCTATAAAACATAATCTGAAGTTGCCACGATGTAGGTGGCACGGGACTTTAATATCCAACTTGCTCACCGATATGGGCTAAAGCGGAGCAGCAAAATAATTGCTGAGACCCGCTTTCAACTACAAGTTGCCGGCGGGTTTTCCTTTTCCGCCCCTATCACGGTAAACATAGAGGTATATATATGAAACGATCCAAAAGACAGTTTCGGCCATTTTGGCCGGTAAATATTGAAGACGCGCCGGTATCTTCCGGTATAGAGCTGTTTGTTTCCTTAAGAGAATTGAATAGGTGGAGTTTTGACTTCCTTAAAACATATCTTTACGCGCTTCATTCCGGTACCCTGGCTAATATCGAGGTTAAAGTTAAATCCTTTCACGCCATGACCTCCATTAGCCATCCGGTAATCTCAAAGCCGAGGATATCTTTTCAGGTTGAAAGCGGACTGGTTCAGATCGAGGATAGCTATGTTTACGCTCAGGTTAACTACGGCGGAGCCGATTATTCAGTTAATCTGTTAAGAATGAACCAGGACATGCAAGGCATTGTCTATGAGATTGTCGTTACCGGGACTTCAGCCGAGGCTAAAAGGCCTGACACGCTTCGCGACCTTTTAATCAACGCGGCAATAAGCAATTCAATGTACCGGGGCAAGATACTCCGCGTCCTGGAGGCTCCAAGCGCGCATGATGATGAAGACCCCGGTTTTCTGGAGGTGGAAATCGTTAAAAATATTGAAGGCGCGACTTTAAGCGACGTGTATTTGCCGGAGAATGTGTCTAAGGAGCTGCGCAAGTTTATAGAGTGCGCCGGCAGATATGACGAATTACAGCTCTCCCTCAGGTATTTATTGTCAGGGCCTCCCGGCACGGGCAAGACCCAGATCGTCCGTGCCATAGCAAAAGCCTGCGAAGGGAAAGCTACCATCATTCTCGCCAGCGGAGGGGACGCCCGGCTTAATATGCTTTTCTCCTTCGCTAATATTTTCAGTCCGGCCATACTCTGTATCGATGATATAGATCTGGTGGTCGGTGAACGGACGCAGATGTATAATAAAAATGTCCTTGGAACCTTCCTGCAGAAACTGGACGGCTTCGTTCAGAATAATGTGTTTGTGCTGGCCACAACTAATGATAAAGGTATGGTGGATATGGCCGCCAGCCGCCCCGGGCGGTTTGACCACATAATTGATGTCGGAGCCCTTGAGCCGCACAACTACCTTGACCTGGTGAAGCGGTGCACGAAGGACCAGGAGATAGTGACTCTGTTTGGGGACGAAGATGTGCTGGCGCTTCTTAAGCATAAGGAGGTCGTGGGCGCGTTTCTCGCTAATCTGGTTAAACAGACGGTTATAAGCAAGATGACCAACGGCAAGGAAGGTATAGGTAAAACGGAGCTGCTGGCGATAATAAACCGCACCTACCGCGGCTTCTATCAGAGTCCGTCAAAGACGGGCGTCGGCTTCACGCAAGCGCCGCTCGGCGGAGCGTCCATAATATCCAGCGAAAGCGAATAATGCGGACAAGCGCGCCAAAAGCAGCCGGAATAAGGAAGGCAAAAGAATGTAAAGAAGAAACAAACTAAATAAAAACTAAAAAGGGCTATATTTATTCCAACTTGTTTGCCCGATCGGTCTGATAAACTAAATAGGCGCGCCGGTTTTTTTGCGGCGCATCAGACCGCTACCAAAGTATAAGTTGGCAGCGGTTTATTTTTAGCCGCCCAACATCGGAAAAGGAGCTGTTATGCTGAAAGGTAATTACATGTTCACGTCGGAGTCGGTAACGGAAGGCCACCCGGATAAGGTCTGCGACCAGATCTCGGACGCTGTCCTGGATGAGATACTTAAAGAAGATCCGCTGGGCCGCGTGGCCTGCGAAACCATGGTAACAAACGGCTTGGTGGTAATAGGCGGCGAAATAACCACCGAAACCTATGTGGATGTCGAGGGCGTGGCCCGCAAGGTTATAAGCGATATAGGCTATAACTCGTCGGTCTACGGGTTTGACTCCAAGTCCTGCGCGGTCATAAGCTCCATACATAAGCAATCGAAAAACATAGCGCGGGGCGTGAATACCGGCGGTGCGGGGGATCAGGGGATGATGTTCGGCTATGCCTGCGATGAAACCCCAGAGCTTATGCCCCTGCCCATATACCTGGCGCACAAACTGGCACAGCGCCTTGCTGAAGTACGCAAGACGAAGGTGTTGGACTACCTTGGCCCGGACGGTAAATCCCAGGTTTCGGTGGAATACAAGGACAGCCGCCCGGTAGGCGTTACGGACATCGTGCTTTCCACGCAGCACACTGAGAAAATACTGGATAAGACCGGTGAGAAAATAACGCGGGAGTCCAAAGACGAGCTGATCGAGACTGTTATAAAGCCGGTGCTGGGCGACTGGATAAAGGGCGGGGTGAAGTTCCACATAAACCCGACTGGGACGTTTCTTATAGGCGGCCCGCAGGCGGATACCGGGCTTACAGGCAGGAAGATAGTGGTGGACACCTATGGCGGCATGGCGCCGCACGGCGGCGGGGCTTTTTCAGGCAAGGACCCCACAAAAGTGGACCGTTCGGCGGCGTATATGGCCCGCTATATCGCAAAGAATATCGTGGCCGCTGGTTTGGCGCGCAACTGTCTGGTGCAGATCGCTTATGCCATAGGTATCGCGGAGCCGGTCTCCTTCCTGGTGAATACTTACAGCACCGGCCGGGCGGCTGACGAGCGGCTTACAAAGATAGCGCGCGCGCTGTTCCCGCTTAAGCCTGTTGACATCATAAGCGCGTTGAACCTGCGCAAGCCGGTGTACCTGCGGACCGCCGCCTACGGACACTTCGGCCGCGACGGCTTCGCCTGGGAAAACACCGATAAGGCGGAAGCCCTGAAAAAGGAGGCGCTTAACTAGCCGTCGCTTGAAATACAAATAACGATCATAGAGAGTAGGGTTAGGGAACGGCCCGTCTGAAACCCTTGCCAACCTGCCGCTGCACGGCGGTAAGGTGGAACAGCCGACCTTAGGAGGAACTATGAAAAAAATATTATCTTCACAGAATACCGCGGAACTGACTGCAAATAAAGGCAAAAAAACAGTTATTGGTGAGTCGGCAGCTCAGCCAAAGCTCTCCCGGCTGGCCGGGCTCGGTGTTTACGGCTTTGATCGCTCCGAGCCGGTGATATTGGCGGCGCTGATCACTGAAGATCCGCTGCTGCTGATAGGCCCGTCGGGAACAGGCAAGACCTATCTGCTGAACACGCTATCGGAGGCACTGGGCCTTAATCACCGCCATTACAACGCGAGCCTTATTTCATTTGACGACCTTGTCGGCTTTCCGTACCCGGATAAAGACAATGCCGGAGTCAAATTCCTGGAAACGCCGGCCACCGTGTGGGGCGCCCAGTCCGTCTTGATCGACGAGATCAGCCGCTGTAAGCCCGAGCATCAGAACCGGCTCTTCTCGCTGATCCACGAGCGGCGGATTCAGGGGATCCCTTTGACAAAGCTGCGCTTCCGCTGGGCGGCCATGAACCCCTGCTCGTCAGATCAGGGCAGCATTGAGGATTATGCAGGCTCTGAGGCGCTGGACCCGGCACTCGCCGACCGGTTTTCTCTTTTTGTGCAGGCGGCGGATTGGGATGAGCTCACCAAGGAAGAGCGCCTGCTTATCGCGGCGCCCGCCGGCGAGGGCCGGGTGGCTAATGACGGCGGTCGTCTCCGAGATGAGGTTGCACTCTGGCGCAAAGAGTTTTTGTCGCGGTTGGAAGATTGTCCGCAGATAATTTCAACCTATGTCGAAGCCGCCATCACGGCGCTGAGCTCTGGTGGCGCGCGGCTTTCCCCGCGCCGCTCAACCCTGATGACAAGAAGTTTATTCGCTGCGACCATCGCAGTGGGCAATCAATCAGAGCACATCTTCCGCAGTATCCTGCAAGCCAGCTTGCCGCAACAGTGCTGGGGCGTGGCGATAAAGCGCGAAACAGTGGCGGCGGCGCACAGGGTAGCCTGGGCCAGCGCCCAGCCGGACTCTCCCGGTATCTGGCTGCATTCTTTTATGGCCGAGAAAAACCTGGCGCGCAAGCTGGCCATACTTGTGGAGAGGTGCGATTCCCCGGATAGCGGCACCCAGGCCGTGGCCGAACTGCTGGCCTCGGAGGCGCCGGAACGCGCCGCCGCCTTTGCTTTTGTCACCTATCCCGCCGCCGTCGCGGGCAAACTGCCTATCGGCGCCGAGGGGGTAAACGACCTCGGCAAGGCGGCAGCGCCATTCCTTACCGCTAAAGGGGATATTGTTTGGCAGGAGCGAAAATCAACTATGACTCTGAAACAGGCGTTTGTGGCGGCGGCGACGCAGGGGAAACAAACAAAGCACCCTGACTTCGTCCGCTACGCGGCAGTTTTAAATAATTTGGAGGGCGGGCGCGCGGAACGCGCCAAGCAGTTTTTTAACGGCTGCCTGGCGCGGAAATATCAGGTGGCTAACCCGGAAGCGCTGGAATCCGAGATGGACCAATGCGTAGAGATGCTGACGCAAAAAGGTCTTATATGAACCAGTATATTCATGTTCCGCAAAGTAATCCGGGCGGGCCGGTGCTGTACGCTAATATAGGCGGTCCGGCGAGCTACCCGCGCAAGCAAAGGATCAATTCGTCTATTCTGGGCAGGAAAACAATCAGCTCGTCCATCCTGGGGAAAGACGACGGCTTCTCACGCTGCCCGCTTGTTATGCGCCTGTGTCTTATTTTCGAAGATGGCGAGGATCCTGTCGCAGTTATCGCCGGCATCCTGAAGCGGGAGGGTTACACCAGCCCGGAGGAACTGCGCGGAAAGTTCAGCCTGCCGGAATGGCGCCTCATATGCCGGCCCGTAAGCGTGTCATTGCGCCACGGCGGCCTTGTGGTAAAGACCGCCGGTCGGGATAAAGTTCTTGAGCAGGCCCTGCTGCTGGGGCTTTGCACAAGCCAGATCTTTGACCCCGCGCGCCCGGTGCTCTGGACAACCGGCAGCCTTACGCGCGCACTTGAACTTTTTGACCCGGCGGGGTTCTACTTATGAACGAGATAAATGAAAAACGTTTCCGGGAGATCGTCATAGAGCTGATTGACGAGAATCCCTTCGCTATCCGGGCGGTATTGAAGATCGTAGACATTATCTTCACTACAGCGGTTGCCACGCTTGCCGTTACCCGTGAGGACAAGCCGAGGCTTTTTGTTAATCTGGCATTTCTTAAAAAACACTGTCAGGACGATCTGCATATCAAGGCCGTCATCTGCCACGAGTTCCTGCATGTCCTGTTGCGCCACACTGAGACCAAGGGCGCCTTTAGCGCGGCGAAGCATCTGGCTTTTGACGCCGTTATAAACGCAATTCTACACCGCCAGTACGGAGTCGCTTATTCTTCCATGATGTCGAGCTACTATGCGGAAGCGCAGGATCTTACAAAGCTGCTGCGCCCGATGAACGCCAAAGAGCGCGCCTCGTACGCGAGACAGCAAGCCGACGCGCGCTTTGGTCTGCCGCAATGGGTTCATGCCTGGGCCGCGCTTTATAACGGCCGCCTTGTCGCCGACGATATCGAGGCGCTTGTTCGGGATATACAAAATATCGGCGGCGTTGCTGGCTTAGAAGACGACGCCGGGTCCGGCCTATTCAAGCTTAAGAGAGGGCTGCCCGAGGGGTTTGGTGATCTGCTCGGCGACCATGAAAATCTGGGCAAACCGCTGCCGGAGGGACTGCGGAAAGCGCTTGAAGAAGCGCTCAGGCAAATGAACGGCTCAGGAATATGGCGCAGCCCCAAAAGCCGCGGTATCGGGGCTAACCCCTATGAGGCGCTATTCACCGCGCAGAACGAACCAATGCGCCGCTGGGAGAGGAAGATGCTGGAGATCCTCAAGCGGTATCTGTTGCCTGATAAACATTCGCGCGCCAGGCGCTTTGAGGAAGCGGCGGCCCATATCCCCGTGCTTTCGCCCAAAGACCGCAGGGCATTTATGCGCACTCTGTGGGCGCCGTTTCTGCCCGATGCCGAGTGGACTACCCGGCAGCCAAAGCGCGAAGGCACGGCTCAGGTGTACCTGGATGTTTCGGGCTCCATGTACGCCGAGATGCCGATATTGATCGCGCTTCTTAACCGGCTATCGCGCTATATCCGCCGCCCGTTCTGGGCTTTCAGCGATGTGGTCGCGCCGGCCGTAATAGAGCGGGGCCAGTTCAAAGCGCTAACCACGGGGGGCACCAGCATGGCCTGCGTCCTGGAGCATATAGCTAAAACACACCCCGCGTCCGCCGTGGTGGTGACCGACGGCTATATTGAAACTATTTCCCATCAACTGGTTGAAAAGACCTCCGCTACGCGTCTGCATATCCTGGTCACGCGCGACGGCAGCCCCGCCGAACTGCGTCTCGCGGGACTGACTTACACCCAATTAGAGAGGCTGCCAATATGATCAGAGTTTCAGAAATGGTTTTGCCGGGCCATCCTGACAAGTTTTGTGATCAGGTCGCGGACGCGATTATAGCCGAGTGCGTTAAAATAGACCCGGACGCCTACGGGCAGGTGGAGGTTTCCGTCTGGTCGGATATCGTCTGGCTCAGCGGAGGAATTTGCACGCGTCGTCCGATTAAGAAAACGATACCGAAAATTGTTCTGGAGACAGGGCTTGCCATCGGCTATATTTCCGGCAATCATATCGACGCCTCCCGCTACAAAGTTACCAGCACTATCTGTCAACGCGTCGGCGACCCGGCGCAGTGGTCAAGCGAGGTAAATGATCAGGCCGTGGTGATAGGCTGGGCCGGATACGACGACAAGACCCGCTATTTGCCGCCGGAGCATTATCTGGCGCATATCTTCCGCGAGGCGCTTGCGGAATCCTGCCGCGGGGGCCTGCTGAAGGGCCAGGGTCCTGACGGTAAATTTGTAGCGCGCCTGCGCGAGGAGGGGGACCGGTGGTGGCTGGAACACATTCTGCTGACGATACAACACAAAGAATCTGCCGCCGTGATGGATGTGTGCCGGGCGGTAGTGGCGACGCTTGAAAGCGTGTATATGCAGCTGCAGGCCCGGGATAAGCGCTGGTGCGCCCCTTGGAAGGAGGTGGAAATACTGGTAAACCCCAATGGTCCGCTGGTCCGCGCCGGCAGCGACGGGGACAACGGGCAAACGGGCAGAAAGCTGGTTGCTGATTTCTACGGGCCGCGCATCCCTATAGGCGGCGGCGCGCTTTCGGGCAAGCAGCTCAGTCATATTGACCGCCTCGGCGCATATTCGGCCCGCGACGCGGCGGTGCGCGCCGTTCAGTCGGGCGCCAAGGAATGTCTGCTGCGGCTTACCTATGCGCCAAACACGCCGGAACCGCTGGATGTGTTCTATGAATTGTCTGGGCGCGGGAAACGGCAAGCGGCGGAGTTTTTTCACCACGGGGCGATGATGGAACGCTACTCGCCTGATTTGATTTCAAGAAGAATGGCGGAAGGCCGCCACTTTTTTGATCGGCTGCTGCCCTGGAACATCGGCGGGGACTGATAAATAGGAGATTCGGAGAGAGCTTAATTCGCAATTCAATGTTATTATCGCCGGAATTCACCCGGAATTCAAGGCGGGAGAGGGGCTTTTAAGTGGCTGACGCGGAGGCTATTCGCAAGGGTACGGGGCGGTTTACGGGACGGTACACGGGAAAAACACGGGAATTGCACGGGAAAAACACGGGAATTACACGGGAAACGTACGGGAAACACACGGGAAGCTCACGGGAGACGCACGGGAAGCCCACCGGGGCTTCACCGGGGGTACATTTACATGATCAGGCATGGTTTTACGGTGAAAAATGTTTTAAAAAAATCGAAAGGCGCGATGATTTTGAAGAGCCGGCAGACAGGCGCAACCTTTTTGCGCAAGGGGATTGACACAGAATATTGGTCGTGCTATGATGGCAGTACTATGTCAACATATAAAAAAGCAAATAAAAATGAGCAATTACCGGAATGGGCTATTCACATTGAGGAGGTTTATAGTTGGGCGGCGCGCCCTACCATCTTCGGCGGGGAACTGCTGAAGAGGACTGTGCGCTGGTATTCTTCCGCCGGGCTTCTTCCGTTGCCTGAACATTTCGGAAAAAACGCATATTACGATAGGAGGAATATATTTTGCTATCTACAGGTAATAGAAATACTCAATAAAACATTCAAGCTGTCTTTGCCTGCTACAAAAATCATCCTGGATAAAATTAAGGCCATGCCGTCTTTTAAGTTTCTGCCAGGCCGCAATAAGTCCGGCGCCGCTTTCCCGATAGCCGATATTTATGATTTCCTGGTTGATTTTATTATTTCAGAAATGGATACATATCGCGCCGAGGCACATGAATTGCGGGGGGCCGATGACAAACACTGGATCGTCACTGGCATGTTAAAAACATGCGATCTCAAGGCGGGGATACTCACCGCCTTATTAGGAAATTCTTCGGAGATAGAACACATGATAGTGCAGGGTTTTAAGCCTTTCCAAAAATCCGTGGAGGCTAAGCTCGTGCAGGCGGAGCAGAGATTTAGTAAGCGGCGCAAAGTGTAGGCGGTTATATTTTTTTAAACAATAATGGCAGTATACTGCCATATAAGGGTGAGCGAGCTGGCAATGACTAATAGATACCTGAATATCGTGGAGGCGGCTGCGTACCTGCGGATGAGCCGCTGGTATCTGTATAAAATGGTCGAGCGCCGACGCGTCCCGTATATTCCTATGCCTTTTTGTGGGGATGAGCCGCTGATCAGCATGAAACGCAGCAAGAAGGCTGTCCGCTTCGATGCTTTGGCGCTTGACAAGTGGATGATGGAAAAAGTGATTACACCGCTGGATAGGCGGAGGCCATTCTAAAATTCAGCCCAAAAATCTTGAGCGGCGGGCATAACATATGTTATAATTAGATCGTGGCCCACAAGACATTCGAGAAATACCTGAAAGAGAAGGGAATCAGTCAATCGGAATGCGCCCGCCGACTGGGCGTTCAGCATATGACTGTCTGGCGGTGGATAAAAGGGAAGGTCCGCCCCAGCCATTTCGCGAGAATCAGTCTAAAGAAGCGGATCGGTTTCGTCTGGCCTGAAAGCGGAGGGGGGAAAAATGGGGCTTTATAAAATGGCGCGGTCTCCGTTTTGGTGGTACTCGTTTAAACTTAATGGTAAAAGAATCCGCAAATCTACGGGGCTTAGCGATAAGAAACAGGCAGCTGAGATTTATCTCCTGCAGCGCGGAGGGCACATTCTCGGTAAAGAGAAGGGGCAGCTTCCCGCTATTCCTCTGAAACAATTACTGGAAACCTACCTTAAAGATTACTCCAAAACCAATAAACTTTCTTACCGCATAGATTGCAGTATGGTGAAAACCCTGAATAATTTCTTCGGGGACAGGGTCGCTTCGGAAATCACGCCTCAGGTTATAGAGCAATATAAATCGCACAGGCGCCAGACGCCGGTGGGTGACCACTTCATAAGCGGGGCCAGGGTAAACCGCGAGTTGGCGCTGCTTAAGCAGTCCTACAATAAGGGAATGGACTGGGGGCTTGTGCTGGATAATCCGGTGAAGCGTGTGAAATTCTTTAGCGAAAAGGACCGGAGCCGCACCAGGTATCTGAGCCAGAGTGAAAAAGAGCGGCTGTTAAATCTCTGCGCGCCATTTCTCCGGCGCATAGTACTGGTCGCGCTGAAGACAGGGATGCGCCAGACAGAGATTCTGGACCTCAAGTGGAGCAATATAGATTCAAACGCGAATCAGATTGTTCTTAAAAGGACAAAAAGTGGTAAAATAAGATATATCCCGATTCACCCGGATGTCCTGGTCATCCTGCAAGGCCTGCCAAAGGGCCGGGAATACGTGTTCTTTGATGATAACGAGGCTCGAACGTGGCATGGGCAGCGCAGGCTGGGTTTTGAGGCCGCCTTGGACCAGGCAGGCATAAGGGATTTTCGGTTTCATGATCTGCGCCATACCTTCGCGAGCGAACTTGTTATGAAAGGGGCGGATATAAAAACGATCTCAGAGCTTCTGGGGCATTCAACTACCCGGATGACAGAGAGATACTCGCACTTATCCGCCAGTCACAAAGGCTTGGCCATCAATTTATTAGCCAGCGAAGCCAGGCCAGTGGTTATGGTCTCAAAAGTGCTTTCAGAAGTTGAAAATCAGCAAATTGTGTCAGACTAGTGTCAGACTGGCTTTTGGGTAGAGTGGTGAAAAAGCCAAATAGTGTATACAGTATAAGCATTAACGGCGCGGTGGCCAAGTGGTAAGGCGGAAGTCTGCAAAACTTCTATTCGTGGGTTCGATTCCCACCCGCGCCTTTTAAAATTTAGAGGAACGACTGGGAGGGAGCGGAAGAGAAGGATTCCCACCCGCGGCTCCAGTTTTTCCGGGGGTCTCATGCATCTTAGCCGTTTGGCGATGTCGGTGGGTCAGTCCGCAACGCTGAAGTTGAACGAACTCGCCGGTACCCTTAAGGCCGAGGGCAAACCCGTTGTGCATCTTGGCGGCGGGGAGCCCGAAGAAAAGATACCCCAGGGCGCCTACGACGCTTCACTGAAAAAGCTGGACACCAGATATATCCGCTACACCGCCACCAGCGGCATCCCCGAGCTAAAAGCGGAAATCTCCTCCTACACCGAAAAATATTACGGCTTAAAGTCCTCCGCTAAAAACATTGTGGTCTCCGGCGGGGCGAAGCAGGCCATTTATAATTTCCTCATGGCCGTGGTTGATCCGGGCTCCGAGGTCGTTTTCCCTGCGCCTTACTGGGTCAGTTATCCGGAAATGGTGAAAATGGTTTACGGCACCCCCGTGGTCGTCCGCCCTGAGCCAGGTAAACTCCTGCCGGATATACAGGAAATGGACCGCCACATCACCTCCAACACCCGCGCGGTGATGCTCAACAGCCCTAATAACCCTTCAGGCATGATCTACCCTGAAGAGTTCGTGAGGGAACTTGTGGAGATCTGCGAATATCGCGGCGTCTATCTAATGATGGATGATATCTATAACCGCCTGGTATTCGGTGGCGCGTCCGCGCCCAACGCTTTCGCGCTGTCAAAGCGGCCCCTCAATGATTCTATTATCGTTTCTATCAACGGCGTTTCAAAGATGTATTCCATGACGGGATACCGCATCGGCTGGAGCGTGGCGAGCGAGGCTATAACCCAGGCGATGGTCAAGATACAGGCCCAGATCACCTCATGCCCCTCGGCTTTAAGCCAGGCTGCTGCCGCCGGCGCCATGGCCGAGCAGGGCTCTTTCGTGGAAGATCTGCGCGTTCAGCTGGAAAAAAAGCGGGATTTGCTTATATCGGAACTGAAAAAATTCAAGAAAGTGAAGATCCATGTTCCGCAGGGCACATTTTACAGCTTCCCCGATTTTAGCGCCTACGAGCCGGATTCAGAAAAGCTTTCAAAACTCCTGCTGGACAAAGCTATGGTCGTTACCGTGCCCGGCAAAGAATTCGGGTTGGACGGCCACCTGCGCCTCAGCTACTGTGGCAGCGAGAAAGATATCGTGGAAGGCCTTTCCCGGATCAGAAAAATATTAGACGCGTGACAGCAGGACAGCGCGGCAGCAAGACACTACGGCAGAGCGGCAGCGAGACAGCGCGGCCGCAAAACGCGGAGTAGTTTTAAAATACTTTTTCCTCTTTCTATCGTACTGTCTTGCTGTCGTACTGCCGCGCTAGCTTAAGGAGACTTTGTATGTCTGACATAATATCACCTGACCTCGGGCATATCGGCCAGGCGCTCGAAAAGATAGGCATTAAAACCTCCGGCAAGATACATCGGAATCTGTCCGCGCCCGCCATTTACGAACATATAATCTCAAAAAGCGAAGGCGTAATAGCCTATAACGGCCCCGTAATCACGCGCACCGGCGTCCATACCGCCCGCGCCGCGCAGGATAAATTTATAGTGAAACAGGAGCCCAGCGCCGCGCACATCTGGTGGGGCGACTATAACGTGCCTTTTGAAGCCGGGAAATTCGACAGGCTATATGAGAAGATAACCGGCTATTTCAGGGATCGTGACATTTATGTGCGTGACTGCTACGCCGGCTCCGACCTCGCGCGCCGTCTGCCCGTGCGCGTCATCACTGAATACGCCTGGCACAACCTGTTTGCGAGTCATATGTTCCTGGGCCCGGACTGCGCCGCGGCCCTTCAGGCTCACGAGCCGCAATTTACGGTTATCTGCGCCCCCGGCTGCAAGGCCGATCCGGCCGCGGACGGAACCAGAAGCGCCACCTTCATCCTGGTTAATTTTGAAAAAAAGGTCGTTATTATAGGCGGCACGGCCTACGCCGGAGAGATAAAGAAATCCGTTTTCACGGTGATGAATTACCTGCTGCCGCTGAAAGGCGTCATGCCCATGCACTGCTCGGCCAATCTGGGGAAGAGCGGCGATACCGCCATTTTTTTCGGCCTGTCAGGCACCGGAAAGACCACTCTTTCGTCCGACCCTGAGCGACGTCTTATCGGGGATGACGAGCACGGCTGGACCGAGGACGGCATTTTTAATTTCGAAGGCGGCTGTTACGCTAAGGTTATAAACCTGTCCCAGAAAGCCGAGCCGCAGATTTACGAGTGCACGCGGCGTTTCGGCACGGTGCTTGAAAATGTGGTTTATGACCCCTGCAGCAGGGAATTAAATCTGGATGACGGCTCCCTCACCGAGAACACGCGCGCCGGGTATCCGCTTGACTATATAAATAATGCAGTGCGCGGAGAATACTTTCCGCATCCGAAAAATATCGTGATGCTGACTTACGACGCCTTCGGCGTGCTGCCGCCTATATCAAAACTTTCCTATGAACAGGCGATGTATCATTTTATTTCCGGCTACACAGCCAAAGTGGCTAACACCGAGATGGGCGTAAAGGAGCCCAAGGCCACATTCAGTGCCTGCTTCGGTGCCCCGTTCATGAGTCATCATCCCTCGGTGTACGCCGAGCTTCTTGAAAAAAAGATGCGCGGGCATAAGGTCAACTGCTGGCTCATAAACACTGGTCTGGCCGGCGGCCCCTGCGGAGTGGGCCGGCGCATAAGCATACAGCATACCCGCGCCCTGCTGAACGGCGCGCTCGGGGGCGCGCTGGCGTCCGTTAAATTTATGAAGGATCCGGTCTTCGGTTTTGACATCCCGTCGTCCTGCCCCGGAGTGCCCGCCGAGATAATGTCGCCGCGCTCGGCGTGGAAGAACCCCGCCGACTATGACGCCAAATACGCGGAACTGGCCGGCCTCTTCTCAAAAAACTTTAAAAAATTCAACGTCTCCAACGAGAATATCGTGAAAGCCGGCCCCAAAATCTGACCGGTCTCCGACGGGGTGAAAATAATTTCATTGACAAACATAATGGAAAATAAGGTAATATCTCTTGAAGTAGTCAGAAACCCATAGGAGGAAGTACACATGCCCGCAGCTAAAACAAACTCGAAGTTCATGGCCCCCATCACCCCCGACACGATTCTTGCCGAAGTTATTGGCGCGAAGCCGATTCCCCGGACCGAGATAGTGAAGAAACTCTGGGCCTATATCAAGAAGAACAACCTTCAGGACAAGAAAAACAAAAGAATGATCAATGGCGATGAAAAACTCACCAAGGTCTTCGGTGGTAAGAAACAGGTCAGCATGTTCGAAATTGCCAAATTCATCGGCAAGCACGCGAAATAAGTAGTTTCAAAGAATATAAACGCCGGCTTCGCAAGAGGCCGGCGTTTTTGTTTTCAAGGATCCCGACGAACTGAAAGAGATGTTTTCGAAATAAAAAAACACTATAATCTGGAAAGAGCGCGCATTGCTCTGAATGGGGAAACGCCCGCGGCGCGTCTTAAATCAAAAATGACAACAGAAGCAGGCAAAAGTCTTTATTACAAAGAAAACCGACTAATATGATGACTGGACTCTGCAAGAAAATAATAGTCTGGCTATACCGGGAAAACCCAAGAATCAAGCTTGCGGCGTTTTATTTCCCAATTTTGCTGATCATGGGGTTTCTGCTGGTAAAAATCGAATGGAACGCTGTATATATGAGCATTATACAGGAGGATTCGTTCGTAGAAAATACGCAGTTCGCCGCATACTTCATCGCGTCGCTGGTTGCCTTCTTTGCCGGATCGGGTTGCCTTAAGCAGGGCCGCCTGTTGAACGGTTTCAGCCTGCTGGTATTCGCGGCTCTTTTGATGTTTATAAGCATGGAGGAAATATCCTGGGGGCAAAGGCTGTTTTCGGCAAACACGCCCGAGTGGCTTCGGCAGCGTAATGTGCAGGAAGAAATAAACATTCACAATTTGCAATCGGTCCAAAGCGGGTTTCATTTATGTTATATCTTAGCCGGGACGCTGTTCTCTTTCGGGTGGATACCGGTAAGGTATATCGCGCCTGACGGAAGGTTGGGGCGTGACGTGAAAAACATGATGCTGTTATTCAGCCCCAGATGGTATTTGATGTTCTTTTTTCTGCCCGTGGCCATGATCTACGCGTATTTTCGTTTGCCCGCCGTTCAAATAAATTATTTTGTAATTTTAAATGATCAGGAGCCGGCGGAACTTTTGCTGGCGCTTGGCTTTCTGCTGTATGCCGCCGTTATTGCTATAAATTTAAAATATGGTTCCGAATTGCCTGCCGGGGAGGCGCCGGAGAGGCGCAAAGAAAGAGGCCGCATCCGGAAGGAAGCGGTTCTCATCGGGGTGCTTCTGCTGGCGGGGCTGGGGGGGATTGCCTGGAGATACGCGCAGGTCTGGCGTAATTCGGGAAGCCTGTGGAGGTACACGCTCTCCATCATCCCCTATGCAGCCATTGACCATAACAATTTTGCGAATATTCTGGTCGCGCAAGGAAAAAAAGAGGAGGCAATCCGGGAGTATAACCTCGCGCTCAAAATTAAGCCGGATTACGCCGACGCGCATTATAACCTGGCACAGGTTCTGAGCGGGCAGGGCCGGCTGGATTCGGCAATCCTGCATTATGGATTGGCGCTTTCGGCGCAGCCGGAGTATTTTCAGGCGCGCAACAATCTTGCGGCAGTGCTGGGCGCGCAGGGTAGATACAGCGAGGCCGTAGAGCAGTATAAGCTGGCGCTCGAGACCCGGCCGGGTCTGGCCGAGGCTCATTACAATATGGCGAATGCCCTGGCCGCGCAAGGCAAATTAGATGAGGCGATCCTCCATTATAAACAGGCGTTCCAGGCGCGGCCGGACTTGGTTGAGGCCTACAATAATCTTGCTAACATCCTGGTGCAGCAAGGCAGGTTGGGTGAAGCGGTCCCATATTACCGCAGCGCGCTTAAGTTTAACCCCGGTTATGAGCAGGCTAGCCGTAACCTTGGGATCATCCTCAGGCGGCTGGAATCAACCAAGTAGTCCCCTCCCCATCTTGATGTCCTTGATCCCCAAAATTCCCTGAATCTGTAATTTGACTTCCAACCACTTCTTCCCCAATATAAAACCTGCAAAATGCCGCGGATCCACCGGTCACAGAACACAAGTTTTAGCGGGCTAAAAGCCCGTCGTTTTATTTTCATTTGAAAATACATATTCTCAAATGAAAATGTTTTGGCCTATTTGGGCCAGCCTGATGTGCCCATTTTAACTCCTCCAAACGACAGTCCCCCAATGAGAAGTGTAAAAATAGTTATTCTAATCCTCTTTGGCATAAAAATTGCTCTGTATGGGGTGTAAGCTTTCAAAAATTAACGGTTGGAGGAACAATGAGCGTAGAATTAATCAAGGATGCGGAGAGGATAGATTTCGCGGGTGAGGCGGCGGAATGCATACTGTGCGGGTCCTTTTGTGTTTCAAAAGAGAATGAATAACAGCCGCTCTTCCCCGTCCCTGCGATAATTCGCAAGGGACGGGGGAAAGCGAGGAGAAGAGATATGACAACTTTTAAAGAATCAGCGTATAATTTTCCGGTTACTCATAAAGAGGGCGATTATATATATAACCTCTATACCGGCGCGATCATTAAAACGCCGCGCAAGGGGCTGGATTTTAAAAAGCTTTCCGAGGTCGAGCTGGAGTTGTTAGAAAAAAAAGGTTTTATTGTTGATTCGGCGGTAGACGAGTCTAAGAGGGCCGAGTTCTCCCATCTCGCCAGCCGGTTCAGTTCGCGCGCGCTGGGCCTGGTCCTTCACACCACCTTTGAATGTAACTTCAGCTGTCCGTATTGCTATGAGAAGAAAGTGGACAGGAATTTATTCATGAGCGAAGAGCTGGTGGACAAGATCGTGGATTTCTCCGAAAGCAACATACAAAGGAACAAGATCCGCAGCGTGTCGCTGGCCTATATCGGCGGCGAGCCGCTGGCAAGGCCGGACATAATCAGGCGGTTTTTGACAAAAATGGACCTTCTCAAAACAAAGCACGGCGTTTCGCTCAGCAACGCGCTTATAACCAACGGCTATTTTTTGGAGGAAAACATCGCCGGTCTTGAGATGGAAAAATATTTTAATTTTATCCAGGTGAGCGTGGACGGGTTTGAGGCAAGCCATGATAAGACGCGGCACACCGCCGATGGAGGGGGGAGCTTTGAAAAAATTCTTAAAGGGATCATCGCCGCGGAGCGGAAGAATATTAAAGTGGCTGTCCGCTATAATCTCTTAAAAAACAACCGCGTCGACGCTGAGAAGCTGATAGATCTGATGAGCAGGCTTAAACTTAAAGCGACGCTAGGTTTCGGGCATGTGAAGAATTACGGCAGCGCCGGGCTTTGCGGCTCACTGAAATGCATGAGCCGGCCGGAATATTCAGCCGAAGATTTGAAACTGATAAAGTACGCCGCCGCCCGCGATATCAAAGTGAGCCTGCTGCCCAGAATGGCATATAACAACTGCTGCGCGGATAATGTTAACTCCTACGCGATCGACCCTCGCGGGGATATGTATAAATGCTGGAATGAGGTCGGGCAGAAAGAGCAATCCTTCGGGAACATAAATGATTGCGTTGACGGGAAGCCGGCGCTGTCCAAAGAGGCCAATTACTATAAATACATTCTGGAAAATCCATTCCGGGGCGGCTGCGCGAAATGTAAGTACGTGCCGGTATGCATGGGCGGCTGCCCCTATGAGCGCAGCAAGGGCGAGGCGGCCTGCTCAAAATACAAGACTCAGCTTCCGGACCTGCTGGGGCTTTATCTGGAGAAAAAAATATGAAAAGCTTTTACCGGCTCTATACCGCACAGCTTATCTCGCTGACCGGGACGACTCTGAATTCCGTGGTGTCAATATTCTGGATCTACAGCCTGACGGGGTCCGTCGCCAAATCGGCCATGAGCGCCGTGTTCTGTTTGCTGGCTAAAACCGCGGTTTCGCTGGCTTTTTCCTCGGCAATAGACCGGGGGGATAAAAAGAAGTATGTCCTGACGGGTGAAGTAATCCAGTTCTTTGTCTTTCTCGGTTTATTTTTTATGGCGAAATACGATATAAAAAATATCTGTCTGGTATATGTCCTGCAGGCTGTGATCGGCGGCGTGTCGGCGTTTTACGGGCCGGCGCGGTCGGCATGGCAGCTGGGATATATCCGGGGAGCGTACGCCGGGATAGCCGGCAGAATATATTCCGCGAATAATTTTATTTCCATATTATGCATGGCGGCTGGCGGGTATCTTTCCGGACATGTCCCGTTTTACGCGTTCTTCCTGTATAACGCCATTACATTCGTCCTGGCTTTTGGCATCGAACTTTCGGTGGAGGAACCTGAGTCCGGCGCTGCCGGCCCGTCAAAGCGGCCGGCGCGGGGCCTTACCGGCTTAAAAAATGAATTCCTGGAGTGCCTTGAGTATGTAAAACGGGACGAGAAGGAGTTGTTATCGCTTATCCGTCTTTTTGTTCTGATAAACATGCTTTCGGCTCCCTTGGTGACATTTGTTCCTTTGCTGATCAGGGTGGGATTTGATCTTAACGCATCCGTATATGGCCTGGTCCTGATGCTGGGGACGCTGGGCTCGCTGATGGGCGGGCTGATCTCAGTAAAATTAAAAAGATCACTGGGCGGAGCCGGAGCTATCCCGGGGATTATCGCCGGCAGCTCTTTATTAACGGGTGCCGTTTATTTCAGCCCATCTCTTTGGGTCCTGGCCACCATCCTCTTGGTTTCAGGAGTGGTCGGGGGCGTCATAAGCGTTTCCATGAGCATTGCGTTCAGCCGTATCAATCCTCGGCATTACTGTAAAGTGACAGGATTTTTTGAAAACATTTCCGGAGCGCTTGTCCCGTTCGGTCTGGTAATATTGTCGTGTATCTCTTCAAAATACGGAATTCGCGCGCCGTTCCTGCTTTCAGGCGTTTGCTCCTTCGCTGTCTGCGCGGTTTTTTATATGCGGTATGGCGCGGCGGAGGAAAGGCCTGTCGTTTTAGTAAGTTAAAGAACGTTCGGGAAGGAGGCAATGTGATAAATCTGGCGCTAAGTCTAATATTGGCGGGAGGAAACTGTATGGCTGCGGAAAATAGCAAAAAATGGGAATTCAAAGCCGCTGACGCGGCGGTTATTCAGGTGGAGGCCGACTCCGGCGACATATCTCTGGAAGCGGCGCAGGGGCCGTCTATAAAGATCGAAGTAATCGGAGAATATGACGCTGATAAATGCGAGGTTACAGCGGCGCTAGTCGGCTCAAAGCTCCTGGCGTCCGCCAAGGGCAAAAAGAAATGGTTCTGGAGCAACGGCAACTGCAAAGCGGGTTTTAGGATCACAGCGCCGGCCGGAAAGAAACTTATTGTTAAATCCGGCGCTGGCAAAGCTGTGATTGCCGGGTTTTTGGCGGGAGCGGATATCTTTTCGGGAGCCGGGACTGTGGAGTTTAAGGGTCTCGCCGGGCCGATAAGCGTGAAAAGCGGGGCGGGCGCCATAAAAGGCGACATTTACTCTGAAGAATTTGCCGCCAGCACAGGGGCCGGGACTATAGATATTTCCTGGAACAAGCCCCCGCAAAAAGGAACGGCTGAAATAAAGACCGGGGCCGGGAGCGTAACGCTCACCTTCCCCGCCGGAAGCAGAGTTCACGCCTCCTATAAGGCCGGCGTCGGCAGCATGAGCAATGAGCTGGGCGACGATCCGTCCGCTTCCTTTAAAATCAATGTCAAAAGCGGCGCCGGCAGCCTTGATATAAAGAAATACTGACATTAACATTAACAGAGGTTCTAAAAGGCGGCCTTAAAAAGGCCGCCTTTTATTTTCATTTGAAAATAAACATTCTCAAATGAAAATATTTTGGGCTGTTTCACATCCTTTTGGTTCCCCGCCTTAATCACTGCCGTCCCCATTTCCCCAATGAAACCCCTGCAAAACGCCGCACGTTCCGCTATTGGCATAAAAATTGCTCTGTATGGGGTGTAGGCGGAAAAGAAAAAGGAGATAAAGATATGAAAAGCATAATAATCAAAACAGTGGGAATCATGTTGATGGCGGTGGTTTTAATGGCGGCCGCTTCAAAAACAGGCACGCGTGAGACTGCCGGCTCACAAGCCACGATCACCCCCATGCTGCTGGCCGCCGCGCGCTAACTAATGGGCAGGTTCCTTTGACCACCGTACGCAATTAAGCGAAGTCTGTGGGAAAGGACCATTGTTTCCAGCAAAAATGGGCGCCATAGTAAAAACGCAAAATAATTGCGCTTGTGCGCGAACCGCGCAGGATATTGTGAAACTTTTGGCGAGTTGTAGGGTGATCCGGGCCATTAAAAGATAATTGCTATAATTATTCATAATTCGCAATATCGTAAGTTTATAGGCAGCACAAGCATTAATTTTCGGGGTAGTCATTATTACACTTTAATGCTAGTTGCCCGTTAATAATTATTGTGGCAAACATTTAAATATGACCTGTATCCTGTATAAGCAGTGCGATTTATAGGTCGTATATTCAAACTATGGGAAAATTAAAACTCGAGTATTACATCTTATGCGCTGTCACCTTTTTTGTGGGACTTGCATTTTATTTTATAGTCCCCATAATTCCGCTAATCCTCAAAAATATGATTTCCATCCAGGACGCCGAGATTGGCTTGGTTATGGGTGTGTTTTCAATAGGTGCTCTTTGTTCCAGGGCTGTTGCCGGGTTTTTTTTGGATAGATATCCCCGACATATTGTTGCATTAAGCTCCCTTTCGGTTATGACCATAATCTCTGTCGCGCATATTTTCCCAACCGGGGTTATGTCGTTCCTTGCTGTTCGTATCGCCCACGGTTTTTTCTGGGGACTGACTGCCACAAGTCTTTACACTATTGTTTCCGATGTCATCCCTGAATCTTCGCGCGGGATGGGGTTCGGCATATATGGAAGCATGATTATATTGGCAATGTCGGTTTCGCCGCCGATTTCAATTTCGCTGTATAAAACCTCTTCTTTTCAGCAGGTAGTGTTTTTGTCGGCTGGCCTGGCTTGCGTGGCGATACTTATGTTAGCTATGACTATATCGTCCAGACAAGCCTCGCCCTGGAACAAGCCAAGACTAGGTTTTTCTGAATATATAAAAAACCTTACTAATATCAGGGTGATGACGCTCGGTATGGTGTTTTTTGCTGTTTCTTTTGTTTTTACCGGAGTAATCTCATTCATATTGATTTATGCGGCACAAAACGGGATTCAGCGCCCAGGCATGTTCTTCACCCTGTATTCCGTGGCTACCGTTATCACACGACCGCTCCAGGGTATCTTATACGATAGGTATGGCCCCGCTAGGTTAATCATCTTTGCCGCTCTTGCGGGTATTGCGGGTTTTGGGTTGTTGGGGACTAATACGACTTATTTCGCCTATTGCGGCGGGGCTGTTCTGTTGGGGGTTTCAATAGGAGTTCTGTTTACATGTCCACAGGCCATGACTATGGGCATTGTGGCTGCGGGCAACAGGGGGGCGGCTAACGCGCAACTATCATTTTTGGCTGATGTAGGGGGGCTTACGGGTGGGATAATCCTCGGCTGGGTAGCCGGCAGTTTTGGGTACAGCTGGGTGTTTATCGTTTCCGCTTTAATGTTCTCAGGGCTTCTGGCGTACAGTTACTTCTATGTTCTGCCTCGGTACGCTGTATGGGAAAAAGGATAAATTTATGAGAAAAACATTGACTTTAATCCTGGTAGCTGGTGTGTTCACAGCTTGTAATTCCAAGCCGGAACATAGCGCCTCACAAAACGCTTCTTTGGGGACTTGTCGGGCCGAGGGCAGTAGTATTAATGTAATGCTGGGCTCCCTGCCGCAAAACACATTAGCGGATTCATTTGTGTATACAACCGGCCAACAGGTCTACATGCCGGTCTATGACAGCGTTTTTAGAACGGACAACAATTATCGCATGGGGTCAAGGATACTTAAGTCGTGGATCGCCTCCGATGATTTTATACAGTACACCTTCACACTGAGCGAAGGGTTGAAATTCGCGAATGGTAAACCATTAACGTCAAATGCACTTAAGGTTATGTTTGAGCCCGGGATGAAATCATTGTATGTTTCCGATTCTGTGCGGAGGCTTGTAAAAAAGATTAAGGTGATAGATGATAAGACTATTGAGGTGTTTCTGAAAAGACCTTATTCTATGTTCCCGGCTCTGTTGTCCGATTTTAAAAACATAGTTGTACCGGAAGACGAAACGATGTCTCCCTGGCCAAGCGGAAGCGGAGCTTTTGAAGTCTGCTACCGCTCTCCAAAAACCATAATTATTCAACGCCGCAAAAGCCCGGTAACAGTCTCTGCCGAGGTCCAACAGATCCGTTATGTGCTTCCGGAGTCAGTCCCTGTTGATTCAAAACAGATTGCCGACAACGCAATTTCCTTCTTCCCTTTTATTTCAGTTTCTGACATGGAAGTTATAGCTAAAAAATATTCCAAGTATCGTTTTCTGTCGCAGCGCGTGAAGGCTGTTATTTTCAATATCCCTGACTTTAATGTGAGAAAAGCTCTTGCCACATGCATAGATAGGGACGCGCTGATGCAGCACCCTTTCCTTTCTGACTCGTCATATAGATACGATTTTATATTGGCCAATGGAGTGGAAAATTTTTCCAACGGGGTCCCTCTTCAAACACTTTGCTCCCCGTATAAAGGTAGTAAATTAAATAAGCCAGTCACATTTATCTCGTTTTATGACATGCCAGGTGCAAAGGAATTCATGGAGAATTATATAAAAGCCTGGTCTATCCGGGCCAATGTGCCTATGGCTATTGAGACGGTTGCTACTGCTGATCTGCCTGCGAGGCTTTCGGAAAAAAAATACGATATAGCCATGATTGGCATAGGACCCAAAAGCCCTCTTGCGGAGGGCCTGTTTCTGGAATTCGCCAACGGCGGATCGGAACGGAGCGTGATAGGTTTTTCCTCAGCCCGTGTTAACCAAGCGTATGAAAAATATCTATCTGCCGGTCCGTCGGAATCGTTGAGCGCTGTGCGTGAGGTTGAAAAAGAGATACGTACGGACTACCTGGCTGTTCCGTTGGCAATGCAGACCATTACATTTTATATTCCAAAAGAGTGGGTTAATTTCAGTCAAAGCACTTCTTTGGCGGGTGTTTTTGACTTGACACATCTTTCGGTTGGTAAAAATTAGAAATGGTACTACTAAAATGAACCTTTATTTTGATGAAAAAAAAGCCATTCAATACAAATCTACACCTTTGCTTTTTGATATGTCCGTGCGCGATATGGCACTTCGTGTATCAAGCGAAGCGGTGCAGTATATTAATGCGTTGGCCGGAAGATCCGCTATAGAGCGGATAATACGAGAAATTAGATTTTTTGAGAACGACTACCTCCCAGATTGGATTAAAAAACCCGAGTACTTCACCCCAAAAAGGGACCGGGACAATATTTTCGCCGCAAGGTTTGATTTCGCCATGCATAATAACCGGCCGTGCTTAATCGAGCTAAATACCGCCTGTCCGGCCGGGCATGTTTTTTATCCAACCGTTTGTTCACGTATACAACATAAGGCAAGCTCTTGCGATCTCGTGTTTTCCGCGTATAAAGGGAATCTTTTTTCCGACCTTCTGATAGACCGAGCCGCTAAATTGGCAGAAAAGCCACACATCGCTCTTGTCACCAGCGCGATTGGAAATATCTCCAATGAGCTATGCGACTTGCGGTCACAAATTTCCGGCAAGGGGGTTCAATGTTCTGTCTGCAATATTCAGGATATCAATTACCTAAGAGGGGTTCCTTTTTACAGAGGTGCCCGCATTGACCTGGTGTGGTGTAAATTTAACGACCAATACAGCAATCCGCGGCTAGGACTTGTGGATGATGATCCAATATACCTGAAAAATCTGCTTAATGCCCATGTTAAAGATCTTGTGGATATCGCAAATCCGCCGTTGGCGTTCTATCTTTTTGAGGATAAGGCGTTCCTAGAGGTCCTGCGCAATGGATTGTCCGCTGATTACAGGGAACTTGTGGCCGAAACCAACTTAATATGCCATTCTTCGGGCGTGGCTGCGAGTATTGCGCCGGCTGAATTAGAAAAAAAACACAATTCTTTTATATTGAAGCCAAGAATTGGCACACGCGCAGATGGCGTTTTTGCGGGGGCCAATTTTACGGTGCAAGGGTGGAAAAGGTTCCTGCGTGATAGCGCCCCTAAATGTTCTTATGTGGTTCAGCGGATGTGCAATAATGACTACAAGGGGCGAAATAAAACGTTTAAAACATTATCCGTCCCAATATATGCCGGAAAGCCCGCGGCAATTACCGGGCGATCGGGCGTGCGTTTCCCTGTAAGCGTAGGGAGGGGCGCTAAGATATTTGCGTTTTCCGCTGTGGTGCCTAAACTAAAAGGGGTGAAGAAAATACTAGCCGGTTCTAATGGAAAATACCTGCCTAAAAAACTTTTCCCGGGTTATGGAGGAAAAAGGCTGGCGCTTTACAAGGACATACTTCGCATATTTGACATCGCTTTCGCACACACAAGCCTAAGAAAGGTGGCGGGCAAAATAAAATATTTCAACGCAAGGCCGGATGTTTATGTGGAAAAAGGGAATCCCTGGCTACTGGAGTTGAACATAGACCCAGGCGTAAGCCCACAAAGCCATATTGCCTATTTCCAACAGGTCTATGGCTTGAGATTTAGGAACGATTCCGGACAGAGTGTTGTTCCTTTTGTGGAAAGCTTATCTAGGCTCGTAAACGAAGTGGGCGGTCCCCTGGCAATACTGGGATCTGAATACGGGGCGGATATTTATGATGCCGCAGATATATGGTTGGTGGACAAAATAAAGCAGGCCACGGCTACGGATATTACCTTTTACCCGGCCCGGGAATGGGTAAACTTAAAGCGTCTTAAGGAACCGTTCTTTATCCGCTGGCTTTCCATGTGTCAAATCCGGCAAAGCCAATCTCTTGGTGATGCCTATGAGCGGTTGTTGGGAAGCAGTGAGGATTTATCACCCGGTAAGTATAGCGATATTGCTGTTTCCAAGATTATTCTCGCTGAACTGTGGGACATTGTTAACTATGGGCGCCTTGATGCGGCAGATAGGGCGGTTATAAAAAGGAGCATTCCCTGGTCAGCCGTGCTGCGCCGCGGCACTAATTATGACTACAAGGGCGAGAAAATTGGCACATCTGATCTTATCCACCTCAAAAACGATTTTGTGCTGAAAAAAATGCATAGCTACAAGGCCAAGGATGTATATATCGGAAAAAACCTGAATTCTATATCTTGGCAAAACGCTCTAGATTCCGCTTTAACCTCAGGGGATTATATTGTGCAGAGATATGTTGAAAACGATCTGGAAATGAATGTCCCGCTACAATCAGTGGGCGGAAAAGGAACGATAAAAAAACTTTCATACATGATATCTCCTTTTATAATGGGAAAGACAATGGCCGGAACCTTGGTGAGAGCATGGAGTGCGACCGATCCGGAGATTTCTTTTGAGAAAAAAATAATCGGCACCACGGATGATTTTATCTGTTAAATTATGACGCTCAAAAAGAACTCTATAATATATAAATACGGGGCCATATACCTTGTTTCTTCCGCATTGGTTTCATCTATCATTGTCGCGTATGTATTTTTTAACGAGAGAGATGCTATTTATCAGGCTGCTTTCCGGAACAATCAAATTATTTTGCAGGGAATAGCTTTATCTATTGAGAACCCGCTTAGAACCTCCGATGTGCGGGCGATCTCCGAGGTTATAGGTATATATATGACTCTGGAGCTTTCCTACGCGAAAGTTTCAGATAATAGTGGTGTTGTCCTACTGGAACGCGGGGAATTGTCATCCGATATGACTGAGCAGGAAGCCAAAACTTCAGAAATGTCAGTTCAGACCGGTGATCAGGGGCAACCGCTGGGTTCTTTGAAAATAATGTTTTCTCTGTCAAAACTTCAGGATCAAATCTCGCGTCTGCGCACGCGGTTGCTGATGGTCGGGTTAGCGATGTTTGCGGTCCTTTCAATTTTTACCATGCTAGTTTTTATGTTTTTAGCTAAAAGGATCCGCAAGTTGGACCTATGGGTTTTGACAACAACAAAAAAATTATTTGGGCAGTTTCCTGAGGCCGTGTATCGTAAAAGGCGTCAGGATTCTCAGCTCGCAATGGATGAGCTTGACAGGTTGAGGGGCAGTTTCGGTAATTTGCTGGAAGAAGTAAATAGAAGCCGTGAACGCGAGATCAATAGTTCCAAATTTATAGCCATCGGTCAGACCACAAGCATGTTGGCACACGACGTGCGTAAACCGTTCGCCATGGTGAAATCCATGCTCTCCATGTTGGATACCTTCAATCCCTCCGAGCTTGGCCACGCCAAGTCGGATGTGAACAAAGCTATACAGCATGTTGAATCTATGATATCTGATGTTATGGATTTTTCCCGCGAAATTGCGTTGGAGAAAACTCCGCAGAATATCACCAACATCCTGGATTTTTCCATAAGGCAGGCAGCCCAGGAGCATAACAATGTAGATATAACTTTTCGCTATATTCTTCAAAATACATTTAAACCGTTGGTTGACGAAGAGCGGATAAGCCGGGTTTTCTCAAACATCATCTGCAACGCGATAGAAGCGATAACCGTAATGGGCGGGAAAAGTTCCGGGAACATAACTATTGGTTCGCGGGATATTATTGCCGGCAGTGTTCCTTTTGTTGAAATAATCATAGGCAATGATGGGCCCGTGTTTAAGGAAGAAGATATTCACAAACTTTTTGAGTTTTTTTTTACCAAAGGCAAAAAAAGGGGGACAGGGCTTGGGCTGGCTTCCGTAAAAAAGATCGTAAATCTTCACGGCGGAGAAGTGTTCGGTCGCAATAGTGTGGATAATCCCGGCGTGGAATTTGTAATTCAGTTGCCCGCGGCACAGGCGCGTGAAGCGTCGGATAAATCAATGCTTCCCGGAAACATCAAAGAACTATCGTTTGAGGAGGTAAAGCAGGACGAGATCAGGATTAACGCCGCTGTCCGTCAACTTGCGCAGGCCGGACAGACGATAAAAGTGCTTCTTCTTGAAGACGAGGCTCTTTATCGCGCATCCGTGCGTAACACAATAAAAAAATGCGAGGAGTTACACCGGGTCCTGGCGCTCTACGAAGCGCAAACGGTGGAGGATGCTCTACAGCTTGTGGAAAAAGAGGGCATTATGTATGCCATAGTGGACATTGACCTGGGAGAAATAAAAAATGGCTTTGACTTTTTGGCGGAGCTAAAAGATAAATTCCCCAAGGTTTCCGCCATGGTGCATTCCAACCGAACGATTAAAGAGGACATTGCCAAGGCCGCAGCGCTTGGCGCTAAAACGTTTGTTCCCAAACCATTAACAATAGAGCATCTTGTCTCGTTTTTAGCCTCATCACGCGGAGCGCCTGTGGAAAACAGAACTGAAAGTCGAGCCAAGGTAATCCTTGCTTGTGACGATGAGCCGCTTATTCGAATGAATATGTCAATGATATTTAAAAGAGAGATAAAAAACGCGGAAGTATGTGTTTACCCAAGCGCCGAAGAACTTTTGGCAAAACTTCAGGAAAAGATGAAAGATAATCCGCAGGATGATTATACTGTTTTCACCGATCAGAATATGGGAGGGATAACCGGGCTAGAACTTGTTGCTATAATAAGAAAGCTAAACATACCGTGTAAGATCTTCATGATATCCAATGAATTGAAGTCGGAATTTGAGTCCAAAGCGAGGGCAGCCGGTGCCGATGGCTATTTTGAGGGACCGTTGGATGAGGCAATTCTGGCAAAGACGCTATCGCGGATGTAGTAGCCGGAGGCCTTTATCTAAAGGCGCGGCGCTTAAAGCAATGAGTGTGTGGTAGTTTTGAAACTATCATAGGTGTGACACGAGTTTTAGGGGCAACGAGTCCAGAAATTATATATACCCCGGCAAGCCCTCATTAAAAACCGCCGAAAGACCACCGAAACATTTTCATTTGAAAATATTTTAAGCTGTTTTGGCCCCCTTTACTTTCTCCCCATAATCCCCCCAACACCTGGTTCTCCAATATAAACCCCGGTAACTCTTAGGGATATGCCAAAATGAATATGCATGAATTGCTTAAAACAAAAGGAGACTTCAAAAGGGTGCCATGTTTGAGCCCAAATCGCTGGTTTTTTATTTTTTTGGTTGTTTATTTTGGATTGCTTTGTTTTAATGCCCTGGTGAAAATGGTCCCCGGGAATAATTTTTTAAAAGAGAATTTGTATTTTGGCGGCTTGTTGTTTTATCCGGCGGTCCTTTTTCTGGTTTCTCTAGTGGTTTTGAAAGAAATAGGCGTGAACTTTAAAGCGGCGCTTCTAGACTGGGCTGCCAATTTTAAAACAGATGTCATGTTGGGTGTCCTGTATTTTGGAATAGCTGCGCTACTTGCGTGGGCGGTGTCGGCTGCGGGTTTGGAGAGGTTCCTGGAGAATTCCCGGGCCACAGAAATTGATACTGCGCTCATCGGACGGCCTTTTCTGCTGTATGCGATGATGTTTTCTGTTGTGGTGCTGGCGCCTGTAGGGGAGGAGATTTTTTTTAAGCGTCTTTTGTATGTGGGGCTAAGACAAGAAATGCCGGTATTGAAAGCTGTGTTGTTATCCTCTTTCTTGTTTGTTTTGTTGCATCCCGCGGCGGCTTTCCTACCCATGATTATCTTTGTTCCGGTTACCTATTATATATACGAAAAACATAAGCGGCTTTCGATTAATATTATTCTCCATTCTGGAGTGCGCCCCTAAAACTGAACAGATTTGAAGGCTAGATTAGGTATGGTTTTGACTGGTTTCCCAGAGTGCCGTGATATAATGAGAAATAAGAGAGGAACCAGCCATGGGCAAGAAGAAGCGGA
>Ga0247841_10000635_pt1 | contig 88789 bp, 74 predicted proteins | sample LaCruzMarch2015__2_FD_192410 | JGI IMG/M metagenome (GOLD analysis project Ga0247841, IMG submission 192410) | Freshwater microbial communities from meromictic Lake La Cruz, Castile-La Mancha, Spain - LaCruzMarch2015_18m | ecosystem: Environmental > Aquatic > Freshwater > Lake | place: Spain...
CATCCAACATTGTGCGCCGATCAACACAGTGTTATAGCTCTTACCGTCGCGGATATCGGTGAAGGGCTGGCCGCAATCGATCGGGCAATTTTCGGTTGCCTGTGTCAGGGTAACCGGCGAAGATACACCGCATGCGTTATAGGCCCAGATATACCTTGTGAAAATCGCTCCGCAATTCAAACCTCCTTCTGTTTTCGAAATTTGAGTTCCCATGTCGGTCGCCGTGTTGTAGTCATTCACCATATTCCACTTATAGCCACTTGCGTAGGTTGCAGGATTCCAGTTCCACACAATCTGGGTTTGTGATGGCACATGGGTTCCGGCCACAGGGGTATCGGGTGGCGGGTTTGTTGAGGCGCTTATTACCGTTGCTGTTGAAATGCCGCAGGCATTGTAGGCCCATATATACCGGGTGTAATTGGTATTGCATGTCAGGCCGGTTTCGGTTTTTGACACGCTGGTTCCCATTTCGGTTGCCATTGAAAAATCGTTGGTCGCGCTCCATTTATACCCTGTTGCGCCTGTCACCACATTCCAGTTCCAGGTTATCTCGAAAAGCGTAGGAATATGCGTTCCGGCCAGCGGAGCATCGGGCGCAACCGCAGCGGCGCTTGCCGTAAGCGCTGTAACCCCGGCCACCCCACACTCGGAGTAGTTCCACACATAGCGGGTGTAGGTTTGACCGCATTGAATACCGATTTCGGTTTTCGACGAGGCATAACCCAGGTCAGTGGCATTGTCGAAGTCGTTGGCAGTATTCCATTTCACGCCGCTGGCGGTTCCGGTCCACTCCCAGATAATCTGGCCGGGGGTGATGGTATGCATGGAGCCAACAACCGGGTTAACCGCACATGGGCCGATTACCGTCCAGGCGCCGTTCGTGAAGATTGATAATGCTCCTCCGGCGCCCAGGCGGCCGCAGTTGGTGCAATAAACCATCAACCCTTCGGCCGGGGCATAGATGGCATTGCGTTCGGCCAGGGTCATCCTGGGCAGCAACACCCCCTTATTATTGAATTTTACATCCAATCCGGCCGAAGGATCAGGAGCGCTGCCATCGGTGTTGATGCCAACCTGGGCGTTGCCTGCGAAAACGATCCATACGATCGCAATCAAAAGAAGGAATAATTTTTTCATAAGGGGAAATTTTAACGAATGTTTGCTGGTTATACCGGTTCGGAACAGGTTTGCAAGTATTGAGCTTTTGTTCCTCCCGGTATAACTGCATCTAACATAAAAATGCGTTGCATTTTTTGTAAGATGCAGTATAAAGCCTGATTCGATGTGGAGCATCGCGAAGGGAGGGTCTTAAAACAAAAAATGTTAAACCTTCGCTTAATCCAGCTAATTGAGGTACCGCCAAGCACCCGTAAGCAACCGAAATAGCAAAAGGAACACACCCATTGGGTGCGTCCACTGAAACTATTTCTCTGCTTACTGAAAATTTGGCGGTTTCTCAGAAGAGAAATATTAGCAACGCAATATTTTATTTATGGATAAGTACGATTGTCAATGATTACACTTATTGGCCGCAACCCTATCAAGATATAATATGGTTAGGGCAATTATCAATTTTACGGGTTAAACTTACGACAATTACTTGAAAAGGCAAGGCATTCTTAAAAAAAACGGAAGCATGAATCTTGCGTGTCAGAATTTGATAACTTTGTACAAACTTTCATCTAACTAAAACAGTTGGTTCTCGTTTGCGTTATTTTTTTGATAATGGTGGTCTCTTAACCTCATTTTTCCTTGGAATTTAACATCTCACATCGCGATCCCCATTCGAAAGCACGGGCAGGGACTTTGACGACCGATCATGGGGCCGTTGAAACCCCTTTTTTTATGCCTGTTGGCACCGGCGGGGCGGTAAAAGCCCTTCATTTGGAAGAGTTGCGCAATGAGGTGAAGGCCCCGATCATGCTGTCGAACACCTACCATCTCTACCTGCGCCCGGGGGCAGATATCATTTCAAAAGCGGGAGGGCTGCACCGGTTTAACGGATGGGACCGGCCCATTCTGACCGACAGCGGGGGTTATCAAATCTATTCTCTTGGCGATATCCGCAAATTCACCGACAACGGAGTGGTATTCCAGTCGCATATCGATGGCTCAAAACATCTGTTCACCCCCGAAAAAGCAATCGATGTCCAACGGGCATTGGGCGCCGACATCATCATGGCTTTCGACGAGTGTACCCCCTACCCGTGCGATCCGGCTTACGCCAAAAAGTCGATGAAACGGACCCATCACTGGCTGGCCCGGTGTTATGATCACTTTCACCAGACAACCTGTGCCCATGGGTATTCACAAAACCTTTTTCCCATTGTACAGGGCAGTATTTATCGGGAACTCCGGGAAGAATCGGCCCGGTTCATTTCCGGTTTCGAATCGCCGGGATATGCCATTGGCGGTTTATCGGTAGGGGAACCGGCATCGGTGATGTATGGGATGACGGCATTGGTTTGCGATATTTTGCCCGACGATAAGCCACGGTACCTGATGGGTGTCGGCACCCCGGCCAACATCCTGGAGAGCATTGCCTTGGGGGTCGATATGTTTGATTGCGTAATCCCTACCCGAAATGGGCGCAACGGGATGCTTTTCACCCGCAACGGCATCATCAATATTAAAAATGAAAAGTGGAAAGAGGATTTCTCCCCGCTTGAAGCCGATGGGGAGGTATTCACCGACCGGCAATACAGCAAGGCTTTTCTAAGGCACCTGTTTATTTCCAAAGAGATCCTGGCGTCGATGGTGGCCACCATGCACAATCTCGGTTTTTATATCTGGTTGATGAAGTCGGCACGGGAGCAGGTCATGCAGGGTACTTTTTGGGAATGGAAACAGAAAATGAGCGTCGAACTGATGAAACGGATTTGAAAAAACCGCGCTGGCCAGGCCGGCGACAAGTAAAAATCCGGTATAAACAATTTTATCCATGAAATATCCAAAATTCGGTTTTCTCAAAGGTGTTTCAACCCCCATGCTGGTCATTCCCGGAATCTGGTTTATCGTTAATATGCTTCAATCGGTTTTTACCGGATTGTTCGACGACGAAGCTTTTTTCTGGTTGTACGGGGAGCATTTAAACTGGGGGTTTTATGAACATCCCCCCATGGTTGGGCTGCTGATCCGGGCCGGGTATGAAATTTTTCACAATGAAGTGGGCGTGCGGTTGTTTTTTGTCGTTGCTTCCACATTGACCATTTTCATGATCATACGTATGGCGGAGGTACGGAATTATTTTCTTTTCGCCGCGCTTTGCTTTTCGCCCCTGATCCTGCAGGTTGGGGGATTTATCGCCGCCCCGGACGTCCCGATGATATTTTTTATCGCCCTGTTTTTTCTGGTTTATAAAAAAATCCTTGAAAAAGAGAATATCCCCCTCGCCATCTTGTGGGGGTTCATCATGGCAGCGATGATCTACAGCAAATACAATGCGATCCTGGTCATCTTTTTTACCCTTGTTTCGAACCTTCCCCTTTTGAAAAAAAGATCCTTTTATGTCGCTGCCGGATCGGCCATTTTCTTTTTTATCCCGCACATTGTCTGGTCGCTGAACAATGACAACCCTACCATTTATTATCATCTGATTGAACGAAACATAGAGCAGGAAGAATATTTCCGCTATTTTTTTGAATATATTGCAGGTCAGCTTGGAATCTATGGCCCGCTGATGGCGCCCTTTTTTATCTGGGCGGCCTTTGCATACAAATCCCATGGGCATTTTGAAAAAGCGCTGAAATTTTCGGCCGTCGGCACCCTTCTTTTTTTTCTTTTATATACCTTCCGTGGCCAGGTAGAACCCAATTGGACCGTCCCCGCTTTTGTCCCGATGATGATCCTGACTTATAAAGCATTGGAAAACAAGACCAAAACACACCGGGTCGTTTATGGCTTGGCCGGGGTCAGCATTGTGCTCATGCTCTTTTTCAGGGTCTATCTGACGTATGATTTTTTAAAACTTCCCAAAAAGCTGGTCAACCTTTCCGAGCTGTATTACTGGAGGGAATGGGCTGCCGACATGGAAAAGCTGGCCGATGGGAAGCCGGTGCTCTTTTTTAATTCCTATCAACGAGCCTCTAAATACACTTTTTATACAGGGGAACCAGCCACCTCCCTCGAAGATTTCAACAGTCACCGTACCCAGTTTTATTACTGGCCCGACCAGGAAAGGGCACTTCAGGGAAAAAAAGTCTTTGTCAGCGGGTTTTCGTCCTATCATCACTTTCCGGGGGTCAAAGAGTACCATGGGAAAAATGGGGCCTATACCAATTATGGCATTGAAAACAATTTTGTTTCGTTTTACCGCGTCCCCATAAAAACCATGTTGAAAAAATTCGCCTATCCGTCCAATACCGAAGTCCTTATTCCCATCCGGATATTCAACCCCGACGGGCGCCCTTTGCGGTTTGACCCCGACACCACCAAACGTTCGCATTTGGTTTATCATTTTTTAAAACAGGGACATTATGCAGCGGAGGAGGCCCCATCGACCGAAATCACCCACATGGTCATCAACGGGAAATATGCCGATACCACCCTAATCATAAAAACCCCTTCCGAACCCGGCGAATATCATTTCTGGGTATCCATTAAAACGGGTTGGATGCGGGGCGCCCACAACGAAAACCACCATATCATGGAAATCTATTGATGCGTACCATCGACCTGTATATTATCAAAAAATTTTTAGGGACCTTTTTTCTGACCCTGGTCCTACTGATATTCATCGTCATTGTTTTTGATATTTCAGAAAAGATTGACAATTTTTTACGGTTTGATGCTCCGCTTCGCGCTATTATTTTCGATTATTATCTCAATTTCGTTCCCTATTTTATCAATCTTTTCAGTTATCTGCTGACCTTTATCGCGGTAATTTTTTTTACTTCCCGAATGGCTTCCAACTCTGAAATTATAGCCATTCTTAGTTCCGGCATTAGTTTCAGGCGGTTGCTTGTTCCCTATTTGATCTCTGCTGTGACCCTTGGGTTGCTCTCTTTTTTCTTGGCCAATTTCATCATTCCCTATACCAACCGGAACATGTTTGCTTTCGAAAAAAGATACCTGAAAGACACCAGGGAATTCAACAACCAGAATATCCACCTACAGATTAGCGCCGGTACTTATATTTATCTTGAAAACTTCAACACGCACAATCGTTCCGGCTGGAAATTTACGCTGGAAAAATTCAAGGACCGCGAGCTTGTATATAAACTCAGGGGCGAACGTATTGAATGGGACAGCATCGGGGAACGCTGGATTATCAAAAATTATTACATCCGCAAGATCGATGGCATGAAGGAATCGATTGTCAAAGGGGTCAAACTGGATACCCTGTTGCCTTTTAAACCGGTTGATTTTACCGCCGATATTGAAGAGGTAAAAATCATGGATTATTTTACTTTACGGGAACACATTCAGAAAAAAGAGTTGCGCGGGGACCCCGATACGATAAAATATAAGGTGAAAAAATATGAACGGATCGCTTTCCCTTTTGCCACCGTCATTCTCACGTTGATTGGCGTTTCGGTATCGAGCCGGAAGGTTCGTGGAGGCATTGGGTTTCATCTTGGGTTTGGCCTCGCCCTTACCTTTGGTTATATACTTTTCATGCAGATTTTCACTGTTTTTGCCACCCTTGGGAACCTTCCCCCCATCCTGGCAGTTTGGGTCCCCAACATTATTTTTGGCGTTGTTGCCCTGATCATGGTGCAAAAGGCCCCGAAATAGGAAGGGAACCTGGTTCAGGGCCGATCATCGGAATGCCAGACAAAACAGCCCGGGAAACGATCGTCCAACGGTGGGGTTCGGTGAAAGATCCCATAAACTGCCGACCCACTTCCTGAGAGGGAAGCATACATGGCACCGGCATCGTACAATGTGTTTTTAATTGTTTGCAACTCAGGATGCAATCTAAAAACCGGTTGTTCGAAATCGTTTTTCAGTTCTTTTTTCCACGCCTCCATCGGTTTGCCGATCACATCGGAAATGTGCAGGTCGGGCACGGCAGGTTTTATGGCCGCATAAGCGGCAGCGGTGCCACAATGGATGTCAGGAACCACAAGGAGCAGCGAAAAAGGGGGCAACCCGATGCCCGGTGGCACAAACCGGTCGCCCCGTTCATAAGCAAACACCGGTTTCCCTTTAATAAAAAAAGCACAATCGCTTCCCAGTTGCCGGGCATAATCCTCCAATTGTGCAACAGACAATCCTAAGTTGAAGAGTTCGTTTAACAATTTCAAGGTAAAGGCCCCATCGGCTGACCCTCCGCCCAATCCCGCCCCCATGGGAATGACTTTATGGAGATGGATTTTTACCGGGGGAAGCGTGGTTTCCGCAGGCAATGCCATGGTTTGAGAAGATGGCGGGAAAAATTCCGTTTGCCGTCCTGACGATAAGGAACTTTGTATCCGGGGGCCCAGCAACCGACAGACCCTGACACAGAGGTTTGAGGATTGCCCGCCCGGAACAGGCAACCCCGAAGTTTCAAATTCAAACTGTCCATCTGCCGCTACCACCATCTCCAGTAAATCGCATAGGCCAATCGGAAAAAAAAGGGTTTCAATATTATGAAAACCATCGGGCCGCTTAGAAAGGACATTCAAGCCGAGGTTGATTTTTGCGTGAGGAAAAACAAGCATCTTTTTAACAATTTAGAAATGACCGGCCCCAACTTTTGGCTTGCCATCCTTTGCCACTACCTGTATATTACGGGCCCGGTAATAAGACGGGTTGAGCAAAATCAGGGTTGGCAAGGAAAAGGGTATCGGAAAGGGTGAACAAAAATGCTTTTAAATCGTCTAATTGCGAAGGGGTGAGCCGTACCCCGTTGGTGCTGATATGATGCATCAGGGGGCTGATGGTAGGCGACCATACTAAGTTTGAATTATAAAATTCAAGGACTTCATCCAGGGTTTGAAACCGCCCATCGTGCATATAAGGGGCAGTAAACTGAATGTTTCGCAGGGTAGGCGCTTTATAGGCGCCGATGTCGGCCGGATCGCCTGAAACAGAAAAGCGGTCCATGGGATCATGAAAAACCGAATCTTTGCCGTTGTTATAAAAAAGGTGGGTCGTAAACAATGGGTTCCCTTCGCCCCCATGACAATGGAAACAATCGGCGCCCAATTCGGTCATAAAGAGCACATAACCGTTTCGTTCGGCATTGGTAAGTGAAATATCGCCCCGGAGAAACCGGTCAAATTTCGAATTGGACGAAATCAGGGTCCTGATAAATTGGGCAATGGCTTTTCCCATATTCCCAACGGTCACCACCGGGCTCCCAAACGCCTTTTCAAACATTTCGGGATAACCATGGATGCTTTGAATGAGGGCTTTGGTACGGTTGGTGTCGCCCGCCATTTCATGTGGGGCAACAATCGACATCCAGGTAAGGTCTTCGATGTTCCTGAAAGCCGGGGATGAATTTTCGCCGCTGATTTTACCATTCCACAAATAGCCATGGTTCGTCCATACCAGGTTGATCAGGGGCAACATATAATGGGGGGTATAAATTCCGGTCAAGCCATGGGTTCGTCCGTTCGTGTAAACAGGATGATCGAAACCGCATTCAAAGGCACGCGATTGAAGGTGGCAGGTGGCACAGCTCATCAGGGAATCGGGGTGCGTACGGCCCGAGAGCCGGCCATCGTAAAAAAGATGTCGCCCCAGGGCAATCCCTTCAACAGTCATGGGATTATCGGCAGGGATGTTCAATTTCGTCGGAAAATAGCGGGGAATTTCTATGGTATAAGGGGTGGCCTGAAAACCGGGTGGCGGTGTTTCCTCCTTGTTACAGGAAAATATGGAAAGAAAAACGACAAGAACAAGGACGAAAACAACGATTTTCTGCTTTTGGTCAGGAATCCTATCCCCTGGTTTGATCTTCCAATTTCCAATTAATTTGCTGATTTCCATTGTTTTTCAGAATATTGTTAATTTTTGAAAAATGGTTGCAACCAAAAAAACCCCGATGGGCCGACAAAGGGGAAGGATGGGCGGCGGTAAGTATAAAATGACGGGAGCCATCAATCAAGGATTTCTTTGCAATGGCATAATTGCCCCATAAAACGAATATCAATCCGGTGTGATTCGAATCAAGTTTTCGGATAACGGCATCGGTAAAGGTTTCCCAACCCTGGCCCTGATGGGATCCCGCCCTGTTTTCGCGAACCGTCAGGGTGGCATTAAGCAATAAAACGCCCTGACGGGCCCATGGGGTCAGGTCGCCCGAAACAGGGATGGGCAATCCCAGGTCGTTTTCCATCTCCTTGAGAATATTGATCAGCGATGGTGGTTTTGGCACCCCGGGTGGAACGGAAAAACACAAACCGTGGGCCTGTCCGGGCCCATGGTATGGATCCTGCCCCAGGATAACCACTTTCACACGATCGAAAGGGGTTTGATTAAATGCATTGAAAATAAAAGGGCCGGGTGGAAATACACGATACTTTTTCTTCTCCTGAAGTAAGAAATCTCTCAAACCGCTAAACCAGGGTTGTTGGAATTCCTCTTTCAGCACCGCTTTCCATTGCTCTTCAATGACCGGTTCAATTTTTCCCATTGGTGGCTTAATCAATGAACTTTTAACAACTTACACAATAAACCCGCCAAATAATTGTTTTTATACAACAAATTTCTTTGATTTGTAGTGCTAAAAAAAATTCAGGGGCCTTACACATGAAAAAAATAATTTATATTTTATTGACAATCATTGCTTTAGGCATTTTTTCATCCTGTGCTTCCAATAAGCGGTGTGCGGCTTATGGCGAAACACAAAGGTACCAAATAGAACGTCGTTAATAGTTCCCCGACAGCACAATTTTTGAATTCCTGAGAGGCCGGTTGCTTCCCATTTATTTTTATTTTTGTATTCGTGTCCCCTTTGATTTTCTTTGACCATGAACCGGTATCTCCTCCTGACATCCCTGTTTTTTTTTCTGATTGCAGGTACATTTCATACGGTTGCGCAGGATGCGCCGGGTTCCGATACACTGCCCGAAAATGCGCTGCTTGAAAAGCAATGGAGCCTTGGCGCTTTAATCCATTCCAACGGATGGGGCTTAAAATTCAGGCGGGGCCACAACGTTACCGCCCTCAGGCAATTTATGTGGGAGGTGGAATATTCCACCTACAAATCGGCCAAAGAGATCCGCACCATCAACCCCTATTTTGTCGATTCGCGGTCCTATATTTACGGGAAAATGAATTATGTTTCGTTTTTACGCGGTGGGGTTGGCCAACAATTCATCCTGAACCGAAAGCCCTATTGGGGCGGGGTACAGGTAAGCTGGGTTATGTATGGCGGGTTATCGATTGGGATAACAAAGCCCATGTATCTTTATATCGTCTATTTCAACAGTGGATATACCGATTATGAAGTAAGGGAGGAGAAATATGACCCGGAGGTCCATTTTGCCGACAACATCTATGGGCGGGGTCCTTTCCTTTCCGGAATTTTAGACCTGGGGTTCTATCCCGGTGCCTATCTGAAAACCGGGTTTGATTTTGAATTTGGTTCTCAAAACAGGCGCATCAATGCGCTGGAAGTTGGAGGGACACTCGATTTTTCTCCCATACCCATTCCCATCATGGCATACAACCCGAAACAACCGTTTTTCCTGACACTCTACCTGAGTTTCATGATGGGGAAGAGGTACAATAAGTGAGGGGTGAATGAATAGGGGGGGTCATGCGAATTCTATGGTCCTATGATTATAGGCGATTCGTTCCCCATTGCGTGTTTCAACAACAAGCCGGCCAAAAGGGTCAACCCCCGTTATTTTTCCTTCTATTGAATTTCCATCGGATAAAAAGGAGCGCCATTGATTAAAACCAAGTAAGCTTTGGCAATAATCTCTGGTGAGAACGGCAAAGCGTTCCCGTCGAAGCATCTGATACCGTTTTTCGAGATAACCGCAAAGAGCAGTCAGCGTTTCGTTCAATTCCAGTTCATGCCCCAAAAACCCAATCAGGGAACCGGCATCGGGAAGGGCGGAAGAAAACTGTTGCTGGTTGACATTCAATCCGATCCCAACAAGAACCGTCTCTATTTGATCGCCCAGGATCTTGTTTTCGATCAGGATCCCGGAAATTTTACGCCCTCCGAGATAGATATCGTTCGGCCATTTGACGCAAACCCCGGGCAATACCAGATTTTTTTTATGCAGGGGGGCCGGTTGTAAAAGTCCGGAAATCGGATGGACCGGATACTGCGTTTGGGATAAAAGCGGTGCTGTTACTTTTCGCACATAATCAAGAATTCCTAATGAAATGGCCATATTCAACAGAAATTGCAACCCGGGGGGCAGAAAGCCAGGATGTAGGATGAGCGTAAAGGTCAGGTTTTTTCCCGGTTCGCTTATCCATGAATGGTCGTGTTGCCCGCGACCGTCGTACTGGTCTCTTGCCCGGACCACGGTGCCGTCGGGAAATTCCTGCCTTTCCATGGCCCTGGCCGCCCAGAGGTTGGTTGAATCCGTACGCCCCAATTCAATGATATTTTCGCCAATCATGGTTTTTTGATGAAGTAAATAAAAAAAGGGCCTGGTTTGTTAAAACGTAAAAATAAATTTTTTAGCACAAACGGGTATTACTTTTCTCTATGATGACGGATAAAGGAGAAAAAAACATGGAAACCTATTCAAACAAGGGGGTCATCCGAAACTGGGCAGAAGAAGACAGGCCCCGGGAAAAGTTGTTGCTCAAGGGAAGGCACACCCTGAGCGATGCCGAATTATTGGCCATACTGATTGGGTCCGGAACAAGAAACGAAACAGCGCTCGACGTGGCGAAACAAATATTGCAACAAGCCAGCGACAACCTGGCTGAGCTTGCACGAATGGGGATCCCCGAACTTATCCGGATCAAAGGGGTTGGGAAGGTGAAAGCGCTGACCATCTCTGCGGCACTTGAATTGGGGCGCCGGCGCGATGAATCTGTCATTATGGACAAAGGGAAGATCACCACAAGCTTAGATGCCTATACCATTTTCCGGAGCGCCATGTCCGACCGTCATTATGAAGAATTCTGGATCATCCTGCTCAACAAAGGAAATAAAATCATCCAGAAACGATGCATCAGCGAAGGGGGAATTTCAGGGACTATCGTTGACCCCAAAAAGATTTTTAAAATTGCCCTCGACCACCATGCTTCGTCCATTATCCTGGGGCACAACCACCCATCCGGGGCAACCAAGCCGAGCGATGCCGACAATAAGATCACAAGAAAATTATTCTCAGCCGGGCAATTCCTGGATGTAGCAGTCATTGACCATTTGATTATCGGCGACGACGGGTATTATAGTTACGCAGACGAGGGGACCTTGAGATTGAATGGTGGATGAATGGAAGGGAAATTTTATTTTATGGGATCCACTCCTTGTAATATGGGGCGAAAAGCGTATCCCTGACTTGAAAAATGGTCCAAAAACCTGGGAAGGGCATACCGGACCCGTTCCATGGACTTTAGGTTGTTGTGAAAAACCACCACCGAACCTTCGCGGGAATGGTCCAGGGCGATTTGCAGACATTGTTGGGCAGTAGTGGTTTTATCAAAGTCGTAGGTCAGTACCGACCACAATACAAACCGAAATTGTTTCCGGAGCAGGAAATACTGGGCGGGGGTAAATCGTCCGTAGGGCGGGCGGAACAAACGGGTTTGAAAATAGGGCCCACACCGCATCACATCTTCCAGATACGCCCCTGCAGGGGTATGCCAGCCGTTCAGATGATGGAACGTATGGTTGCCAACAGCATGGCCATGCCGTACAATCATCTGATACAAGGAGGGATACTTCCTAACATTGTCCCCAACCAGAAAAAAGGTGGCTTTTGCCTTGAATTTTAGCAAAATATCGAGTGTTTCGGGCGTTGCTTCAGGAATGGGGCCATCATCAAAAGTAAGGTAGAGAATTTTTTGATTAACGGGAAAGCCACACACCAAATGTTCCGGATTGAACCAGTTGAAAAAAAAAGGGGGCTGTACGGGCTTTATGAACATTACCGCTGGTAAACCTTATCAAAATAAAGCTGTGAATATTTATTAAAGGTCGCCTCCGTTTCATGCGCAAGTTTATTTTGACCTGCTTCCTTCGCGATCACATTTATACGCTGAATGGAATACAACGCCTCCTGAATACTGTATTCCATGGATTTTAAATCCTGATCGGGAAAGGAAAAGTAATAGGCCAGCTCTTCCCTTGAATATTTGGCCAGCTTTGTGGCAATTTCATTGGCCCTGGAGGTTTCTCCAATTTTATAGTACCCTTCGATCAAAGGCACCGAAAAGAAATCATATTTGACCACTTCGTCGGGCATAACTTCAATGCAACGGTCGATTACGCGACGGGCCGAATCAATTTTGCCTTCCCGTATCAGGGCATCGGATAAACGGCCAAAGAGGGTACGCAGGTTCATTGTCATCCGTTTGTTGTTATCGTCTAAATATACCCCCGGATGGGTAAGGTTTCCCCATTTAAATTTATTCATCAGATTGTCGTACATCACTCCGGTATTCACCTCCCCGGTTTGTCCATCTTCGGGGACGGCTTTCACAGGCAACAACCGGTAAGCCATTCCTTCAAGGTGGAACCAAGGTTCCAGTCCGATATATGTTTCCGGACTGGTGGTCATCACAAAATAAACCGGGCGTTTCCAACGATTGGTTGCAAGCAGGTCGAGGATCATCAGGTTGTTTTTTTCAATGGCCTGGTTGTTTATTTCCCAACGTATGGTATCTATGCGGCCCATCATCTTTTCAGTAATCGCCCCTGTTTTGAGAATTTCCTGTGGATCGTAGGTAACCATGAATTTTTTTGTCGGGAAAAAATCAATCATCCCGATTTGAGAAGTATTCATTTTAAATTTCCCCTCATTTCTGGCAAGAATTCCGAAAAGTGCCTCCAGGTCGATATAACTATTTTTAATCGCCGCATCTTCTATTATATAAGTTACATCCCTGGTTCCCTGGCGATATTTTTCGCGGGTAAGTGAAAATGGGACGGGATCGGAAAGATAGGCTTTTCTTTTCATCTGATCGATGTACCATTCGGTGTTCAACAGGCTGAGGTTCACTACCCTGACATCGGTACGGATCCCTTCCACTTCCTGGGCATACCATAAGGGGAAGGTATCGTTGTCGCCATTGGTAAAGAGGATTGCGTTGGGTGCACAAGAGTTCAGGTAGTTTTCGGCAACAGCCAGGGCGGTATAACGGTGCGTCCGGTTGTGGTCATCCCAACCCTGAAAGGCCATCAGGGCTACCACAAGCAAACCGGTGGCCAGGACAATAACCTGTGAAGGGACAATGGCCAGTTTTTTTCGTATCCATCCAACCAGTGCCGGGATTCCCAATCCGACCCATATTGAAAAAGCATAAAACGAACCGGTAAAGGCATAATCCCTTTCCCTGGGTTGGGGGGAATGGGAATTAAGATAGAGGACAATGGCCACCCCGGTCATGAAAAAGAGCAGAAAAATGACCCATGCGCTCCGTTTATCCCTGCGGAACGTAAAAAAAGCCCCGATCAGCCCCAGGGCCAGGGGGAGAAAATAGTAACTGTTGTCCCCTTTGTTGTTTCTGGTTTCGGGAATATCCCACGACCCTAAGCGCAATTTGTCGATAAAGCCGAACCCGCTTTTCCAGTTTCCGTCAATTTTGTTTCCCATTCCCTGGATATCATTTTGCCGGCCGGCAAAATTCCACATGAAATACCGGTAGTACATGTGTACAAACTGATAATTCCATAAGAAAGCAAGGTTTTCTGAAAAGGTGGGCACATTGCGGGTCTCGCTTTGATACTCCTGCCCTACCTCAACCGGGACGCCTTTAACGTTCCCCCAACGGATATATTCTTTGGCAAATCGGGGTTCCGACTGGTCCCACATCCTGGGAAAAAGGGTTGTAAAACGGGGGTCATACACAGGAATGGCATGTTCGCGATGATCGGAAATCACATATTTGCCCGATTTCACATCTTTCACATAAACCGGTTTCCCGTTGGTACGGTCGATCACCGGCGCATTGTAATATTGCCCTTTCACCAACGGCCAGTCGCCATATTGTTCCCGGTTCAGGTAGGCAAGCAGGTACATGGCATTTTCCGGATTGTTCTCATCGATGGGCGGATTTGAATTGCTCCTGATAACCAGCATGATAAACGAAGAATAACCGATCACGATAAACGTAAAGGCCAGGATCACCGCGTTCCACACGGGTTTGTCCCTTTTTCGGGTGAAGTGCAGTCCGCCTATAATCAATCCGATCAACAGGATAAAATAGAAGAGGGTCCCCGAATTGAAAGGAAACCCCATGGAATTTACAAAGAAAAGTTCGAAAAGGCCAGCCAATCTGATGATCCATGGAATGATCAGGTACATGACCACTGCCAGTAACAGGAATGAAAAGACCATAGTAAGGAGAACCCCTTTCCAATTGGGATGGGGATATTTTTTAAAATAATAGACAAAGGTAATGGCAGGTATTGCCAGGAGGTTGAGCAGGTGAACACCGATGGATAGCCCCATCAGATAAGCAATCAGGATCAGCCACCGGTAAGCATGTTTCTCGTCGGAATGTTCCTCCCATTTAAAAATAGCCCAAACCACAATGGCTGTAAAAAACGATGACATGGCATATACTTCGCCTTCGACTGCCGAAAACCAGAAAGAATCGGTAAAGGTATAAACCAGTGAACCGATAAGCCCTGCCATCATGATGGTCCTGGTCTTTTCCGGGTTTTCTTCGCCCGGTTTCAACATAATTTTTTTCGTTATCAGGGTAATGGTCCAGAAAAGAAAGAGTATGGTAAAACCACTGGCAATGGCCGACATGGCATTGACCATTTGGGCTACCAGGGCAACGTTTCCAAAGGCAAAGAGGGAAAAGAAACGGCCTATCATCTGAAACAGGGGGGCCCCGGGAGGATGGCCAACTTCTAATTTATAGGCAGTGGCAATGTATTCGCCACAATCCCAAAAACTCAGGGTTGGCTCAGAGGTAATGATATATACGGCTGTAGCGATGAAAAACACCCCCCATCCCAATATATTATTGATTTTCCGGTAGTTGTTCATGAAAAAAGGCTTTAGGGCAGACAAAGATAGGAAAATTAGGAGCATTTATGTACTTTTGCGATCCAACCAAATAGAATTGAACATGAATAAACTTGTTTTGATACGCCATGGCGAAAGTACCTGGAACAAGGAGAACCGTTTTACCGGATGGACCAATGTGGATTTATCGGACCGTGGGGTCAATGAAGCCATTGAAGCCGGGAAAATATTGAAAAAAGAGGGCTTCGAATTTAAAATAGCCTATACCTCATATCTTACACGGGCCATCCGTACCTTGTGGCTGCTCCTTGAACAGATGGATTTATTATGGATACCGGTGCACAAAACCTGGCGGCTGAACGAGAAGCATTACGGGGTATTGCAAGGGCTCAACAAATCGGAAATGGCAGAAAAGTATGGGGACGAACAGGTGCTGATCTGGCGAAGGAGCTATGATGTACGCCCCCCTGCCCTTGAATTGGACGATCCGCGCCACCCGCGATTTGACCCACGTTATCAGGGCCTCGACCCGAAAGATATTCCCGGAACAGAAGCTTTGAAAGATACCGTTGAACGGATTGTGCCTTACTGGAAAAATGAAATGGAACCTGCCCTGGCAAGGCACAAACAGATCGTAGTCGCCGCACATGGAAACAGCCTGAGGGGAATCCTGAAATATTTAAAAAACATTTCTGACCAGGATATTGTCGGGATCAACCTTCCCACCGGAATACCCTATGTTTTTGAATTCAGTGAATCGATGGAGCTTCAACGCGACTATTTCTTAGGCGACCCTGAAGTCATCAGGAAACTGATGGACGAAGTGGCCAACCAGGGCAAGAAAAAATAGATTCCTCCACGCGGAAACCAACCAACCATGACAAAGCGCTGGGTTATTCCCGACATACACGGTTATTTAAAAACCGTCCATTCGCTGGTTTTTGACCTGATTAAACCCATGCGTTCCGATGAACTCTATTTCTTAGGGGATTACGTTGACCGTGGGCCGGATTCAAAAGGGGTTATTGATTTTATCCGTAACCTCGAAAAAGAAAAATACAATGTTACCGCACTGAAAGGAAATCATGAAGATTTCATGGTAGAGTTGTACGATGCCCTGAAAAAATCGAAAAACAGTTGGTGGCACAGGTTTGGCGATAAAAAATACAAATCGTGGTCCGAAATCGGCGGCAAACCGACCCTGCAAAGTTTCCAAACCCACCACCTCCTCGATGTCGCCCCCGATTACATTGAATGGATGAGAAACCTGCCTCATTACGCAATCCTGGATGGCTTCGTTTTGGTACATGCCGGGCTGAATTTCAAAAAAGAAGACCCTTTCGAGGACAAGACGGCCATGCTATGGCTCCGCGATTACCCGATTGTTCCGGAGAAAATCGGGGGCCGGCGCATCGTCCACGGCCACGTACCGGTCAACATGGAGTTGATCACCATGGCCATACAAAACCGGATGTACAAATTCATCGACCTCGATAACGGACCCTACATCACCGGCAGGGAAGGATACGGAAATTTAGTCGCATTGGAGTTGAACAGCATGGAGATGGTCATCCAGTACAACTTGGACCTTTGACAAGAGGGTTAATTTTCCAGTATAAACATTTTAATTTTTTCCTCGTCCACTTCCATGGACAGGTTCTCAGAAAGCGTTTTCCCATTGCAAAAATAGTTGGAAAGTTCCTCTTTACAAACCATGCTTGGCCCCGAAGTCACGGAAGAGCGGAAAGATGAAAAACGGTACTGTGACTCATCTTCCGTATAACCGTGTTTCCGGGCATTCTGATTGACATACCGGACCATCTCATAGAAATAATAATCCCGGCGGATTTCAACCCGTTTGAGCTTAAACCGGAAAAGTTTCCCTTTTTTCCCATGCAGGATGGTAAAACCTTTGGCATACGCGTTAAAAAGGATGGCAAACGGTTTGTAAAGACTGCCCTGAACATCCTTTTTAATACGGACGAGCAGATGAAGATGGTCTTTTAACAGACAATAGGCAAAGGTATCGGCGATGGGCAGGATATGGGACCGGTAAAGATTGAGAAAGAAGCGGAAATCCGTTTCATTTTCGAACAGGGGGCCTCCATCTTTGGCCTGATTGTATATATGATAATACTTTCCAGGCTCCAGTAACAACGTTTTCATAAGCAGTTTTTCTGCTTAATCGGAAAAAACGGAAAAAGTAATAGGATTGTTTACATTTTTTACAAAAAAATCTAAACCCGGACAGTCATCGGATGGATTAAAAATGGTTCGTGATGCGACCTGTTACGGTTTATATACAACCCCAAAATTCTTTTTCCCGTCGATGGCAATCCGGATGGGTTTTTCGAAATGGATATGGCGAAGAAATGCATCTTCATAGGCCGCAGGTTGTCCCGCCAGGTATTCTGTGTCATAGAACCCATCGTTGATAAAAGGGTTCACGGTAAAATAGCCTACCCGGAACGAGGTGAGGTTTTGAAAAAAGTGGGTCCCCTGGCTTGGGTCAATCCGATAGTGTTCGAGCCCCGATTCAACAATAAGCCTTGCCGCGCTGATCTGGGGCCATTTGACCGGGATTCCCAGCCAGGGATCGCTGGAGCCCCAGCGGCCGGGGCCTACCAGAACATAATTTTTTTTCGCTGCCGTAAACGTATCGTTTAGTTTTTCAAGAAGATTAACAATTTCAAGGCTTTTTGAAGCATTAAAGGCTTCAGGTTTTACATAAACAAAATCGCAGATGTTTTTGATGATGCCATTGCCTAAGGCCGTATTTGAAACAAGCAGCACCTCTTCTTTACGGATATCGTCGGGACTTAGGTTGATGGTTTCATCGCGCCCGGCAATGGGGCGGATCTGAAGCAGGCTGAATATTTTGGGTTGTCCCTTGGGCAGGTCGAGATTTACCGCAAACTCAATTTCAACCGGTTTGTTCATCTCCCGCTGACCAATTTCCAGGGCCTGGCCAAGAATCTCGGCCAACGGAAAGGTATCGTGGTTGAGCAATTGTGAAAAGGCAATGATCCGTTTGCCATCGTACATGGTCCCTTCTTTCAACTGATGGCTGTCGTAATCAAACGTGGATGCCACCAATTTCAAAGCGTTGTCGTTTTCTGCATCCTTGATCCTCAGCTTCATAAGGTTAACAGTATCATCTACGCTGGGGGAAAAACTTTCGGGGCGGAGATCGAGGGCATAAAATGATTTCTGTGTTTCGCTCAAGGCAAGATCCGGAGTGGATAGCTGTAAGATTTTTTTGGGATATTTTGGGGAAAACCGGATGCCAATTCCTCCATCAACAATGTATTTCCCCAATCCAAAAGCGATATTGGCAATGCCATCTTCCGGTTTTTCGGGGGGGATTGGATAAAAATTAATGGAACGGGCAACTCCCGAAATGGCCGGATAAAAACGGTCGCCATACTGGCGGCCGGTAACCTCCTGAAGCACAATGGCCATCTTTTCTTCATCGATCATGTTCAGGGTTGCTGCCATATACGATTTGCTGTCTTTATAATAAGCCGATGCATAAACACTTTTTATGGCATCCCCCAGTTTATCGATCATGACCCGGTCGTTGAATTTAATATTTGGGATCATGTAGGTCGAATATATTCCCGCAAATGGCTGATAATGGGAATCTTCAAGTAAACTGGACGAACGGATCGCAATGGGGTTGTTGATACAGGAGATAAAACGGTACAAATCTTCGTGGATCCGAAATGGCAATCTCGCCTTGACAAACCGTGACAGGATATCTTTGTCGCTGCGGTTTGAAAGGGCAATTTCATAGAGGTTGTTGTCTTCCATAAACTCATCAAAAACATCGGTTCCCAGTACCACGGTCCTGGGAATGGAGATAACAACATCCTCATAAAAATCGGTAAGCCGGTTCCTTTTAATCAGTGAATCCAGAAATGCCAATCCACGGGCCTTCCCCCCTATTGACCCCTCCCCGATGCGGGCGAACTGCAGGTATTCATCGTACCGGTCGCGGTCGAAATCGGCAATGACCCCTTTGGCTTTATTGATGCGAAATGCCGTTATGGAATCGAACAAATAGCGTTTTGCCTCATCCATGTCGTTGGCAAATTCGGTGACCGACACCTCTTTAAACATTTCGGCAATCGGGAATAAAGAGCGGGCATTCAGCCATTTCGAAAAATGGTTCCTTTCCATGTGATACAACAGGGAATCGTTCGGGATTTCAAAAATCTTGTCCTGAAGCGATTTCAGGTCAACGGCACGGGTGATCTCCCTTCCGTTTTTCGGGTCGATAAAAACAAAATCGCCGAATGAAAAATATTCATTGATATAGTTTCTGAGTTCAATGGAGAGGGTTTTGGAAAGTTTGTTAAGGAATCCCACTTTCAGTTCACGCGCCAGCGATTCGTATTCGATATCGGACGATTGAAAAAGAATGGGCATATAGGCGTTTTCTGCACGTATTTTTTCAACAAACTTGATCCCGGCTGTTTTGTCGGTTTGCCCTTCGCGCATGAAACTGATATCGGTGATGACCCCCAGGAGGTTGGCCTTGTATTTTTCCCACATGCCAACGGCTTCTTCATAGTTGGTAGCCAGTAATATTTTGGTCCGTCCCCGCATCCGCAACATCTTCTGGTGTTCGTTAAGCCCTTCGCTTACCGTAGTTTTCGATTGTTTCAGAAGAATTTTATAGATGTTGGGCAAATAGGTCGAATAGAATCGGATGGAATCTTCTACCAACAAAATTGCCTGTACCCCTTGCTTGACATCCTGGTCGATGTTCATCCGGTCTTCGATCAGTTTAATGATGGCCAACAGGATATCGGCATTGCCCAACCAGCTAAAAACATAGTCGATGGCGCTCAGGTCTTTTTCAACAAGTTTAAGGTTGACTTCGCGCGAAAAGGGGGTGAGCGCCACAATGGGTATGGTCGGATATTTTTTCTTGATCCGGATGGCCAGGTCGAACGTGTCGGATTTTTCGATGTTCAGCATGGAGATGACCAGTTCAACCCGTTTGTCTTCCAACACCTCAAAAGCCTCTTCTTCCGAAGTAACTTTGAGAAATTGTGGCGGATATCGCAGGTTTAAGGAAACATATTCCAGAAATATGGTTTCATCAATGCGGCCATCTTCTTCCAGCATAAAGGCATCATAGGTGCTCGAGATGAGCAATACCTGATATATGCGCCGTTTCATCAGAAGATTAAACGAAGTATCGATAAAATAATACTTCTTGGGGTCCAGGGCATTTTGTTTGTTCTTCATACGGTTGTGTTCGTCCCCTATTAACTTGAAAAAACGTCGGGTCTAATTTTCTTTCAGGATATGGTCATCGTATTCTACTTCAAAACGAAGTTTGTGTTTGGCCTCTTCCTGGGCAAGCCCCAGAAACAGGCCCCTGGTTTGTGGATCGGGGGCGTTTTCGGCCAATTCCGTGTACATCCGGAATGCGGCTTTTTCTTTTTTCATGGCCAGTATTAAGGCATCGTGATAGGTCATGTCGGGCGTAGGTTTGACATCGACCAGGTATTCGGTTATTTTCAAGTCCCGGATGGTAGAACCAGATAATTGAAAAGAACCTGCTTCTTTCACTTTCATAAGATTTGCCTTGTGCCGCATCTCTTCTTCCGCAAACCCGTTAAAGATATCGCGGGTTTGCTTGTTTTTTGACTGACCGGCCAGCAGGAGATAAAAATCAACAGCGGCCTGTTCTTCCCCGATTGCAAAATTGAGGATATCTTCGGTTGATTGAAATTGGTTCATTGGGTTTGGGTTTTAATTTAACGATTCGTTGTTCTTTTCCTGAAATGCTGTTTTGAATTCCTCTTCAAATCTTTTCACAAGCGCGTCGCATCCATGTAAAAACAGCTTGTTACGGTCATCGCCGTCCGTGGGTTGCATCGCGTATTTTTCCTGTACTTTGGGTTCGGGAAAAAGGCGAATGAACTCCATCAAAACATCCTGTGGGTTTCCGCTGGCCGGCAAGCCCAGCCGGTTGATAATGGCAGCCAGCAGCTCTAAGGAAGTCATGGAAACTTTTGATTTTAAACCAGGATGGAACTCCTGGATCACTTTCTGGGCATTGGTAAAAGAGCCACCGGCCTCTACCGGCAGGGATGCCGGCAAAATTAAATCGGCTGCCAAAGCCGTGGGTGTCATAAAATAATCCATGACTACCGTAAAGGACACTTTCTTAAAAAGTTCCAGGATGGTTTCGGGAGCAACCGCACAACCCACCGGGTCTTCGCCAAAAACAAACAAATTCCTGATCTTTCCTTCCTGAAGCTGTGCAAGCAAGGGTTTGGCCACCGCCCCGGCAATGGTTTTGGTGCTCCATAGTTCCCGGCATTTTTGGGCAAAAGCACCATCGGATACGGGTTGGCCCCCGACACCAAATTCCGGGGTTATCCCCAAGTCAAACAAACCGTGTGCATTGTTTTTCTCCTTTAACGAGATGACCCCATTGGCGGTCTTTCCAAGTTTTCCGGTAAGACAGGCAAGATTAAAAATTTCCCTACTGGTATTGGCCGATATTTCTTTTTCCGAGAACAGAAGGATGGCGTTCATTTCCAGATTATAAGACCTGGCAAATTCAGCGATCCCTTCTGCGTCGATTCCCGATTTCACGACCAGTTGCCGATAATCCTCCTGCAACAAGTTGTTTTTATAAATATCCAACCCCGTTGCCCGGTCGTTGAGAAAAAGCCGGTTTTCCAAACCATGCGAAAGCAGATAATGGTTCACCGCCTTGATAAAATAATAATAGGATTTTACAATAAGCTGGCCATCCAATTTATGTGACATGGAATGGCATACCTTTTCGGTAACCATGACCACCGGGGTTTTCTTTAGGAACCGCGCGTTCTGGACCATAAACCCCACCACGGCATGGTCCTGGTTGATCTCAGTCCCTACCAGATAGAGTTTGCTTGCCTGCGTTATCTGGTTAAAAGGCACATTGTACTTGCTGTTGCCGCGATACCCTTCTCCCCTGTCAAGATAATGGAAGCTCCCGACATTATTGGTTTTTACAGCCCCCCGTGCCAACTTCTGTATCAGGTACAATTCCTCATTGGATAAACGGGCGCCTCCGAAAAATGCATTTTCATCCAGTTTCGACGAAACGATCTTTTCGATGATCATTTCAATGGCTTTTTCGAAGGTGATGGTTTCAAATTTTCCATCAACCTTCACCAAAGGTTTTGTAATTCGTTGTATATCGTTAAAATAGGAATAACCAAAGGTGGCATATTTACACAGGTTTCCATCCTTGTTGACCAGACCGTTCCGGCCGGTCACGCGCATTACAAAACCATTTTTATGGTGGATGGTCAGGGCGCACCCAACAGAACAGTAGTTACAAATGGCATCGATGGTTTCGGTTTTAACAGGGCCGGGCTTGAACGGCACATTTTCGGTAATGGCGCCGGTTGGGCAAGTTGAAATACACAAGCCACAGGATTCGCAATGGGTATTTTGCAGCGAATTTCCCATGCTTGGGGCTACAAAGGTATCGAACCCCCGGTTGATAAACCCAAGGGCATTGGCCCCTGAAACTTCGCGGCAAATCCGGATGCAGCGGGCACAGAGGATACATTTATTATTATCGATTTCTATGTAAGGATGGCGAAAATCGACCCTATATTCCTTGAATTCACCAGGATAGGCAGCCTGCTGTGCCCCATACTCCGTGGCATATTGCTGAAGGCTGCAATCAAAAAAAGAGGTACACCCACATTCGAGGCACCGTTGGGCTTCATGACGGGCTACGGCTTCATTGGGATAGCCCAATTCCACCTCGTTAAAATTGAGCCTGGCACTGGCTGGCAAAACAGGCATCTCTTCGCGTTTCTGGGTTGTATAACGCTCCTGAAAATCTTCTTTAATTTGTATTTTAAAATTTTCGCGTTTGCTGGTAAAGGGTTTGGAAACAGGTACAACAGGCAATCCCATCAGGTATTGATGTGCGCTTGTTGAAGCAATCCTGGCCTGGGCAATGGCTTCGATGATGGTGGCCGGCCCCGTCACCCCGTCGCCGGCTGCAAATATCGAAGGGATGCCGGTTTGCAGGGTCGTTTTATCGACATCGATATCGCCCCATTTATTGATCTTCAACTCCCCGGTGGAGGTGTTCTGGTTGATGTCATTGATAAAATCAACGTCTGTTTTCTGGCCAATGGCCGCCATAATGTAATCTACTTTCAGTTCGAACTCTGACCCTTCGACCGGAACAGGCCTTCGGCGGCCAGAAGCGTCGGGTTCGCCCAATTCCATTTTGATACAGGTGACCGATTGCACTTCGCCCCGTTCATTTTTATTGATTTTTTTGGGCAAGGTCAGAAAAAGATATTCCACCCCTTCCAGTTTGGATTCATGAATTTCGATGGGATTGGCGGGCATCTCCTTTTCTGTGCGGCGATAAATAACATATACCTTGTCGGCATGGCACCGGACCGAGGTCCGGCAGCAATCCATCGCGGTGTTCCCGCCTCCCACAACGGCGATAGTTTTTCCCCGGAAATTGTAATGCTGCCCGGTAATTTCCATGTTTTTTAAGAAATCGATGCCTGAAAACACATTTCCCGCATCGTCCCCTTCGCATCCGACCCCGGTCCCTTTTTGAGAACCGATGGCAAGGACCAACGCATCGTATTTGTCTTTCAATTCCTTATAGCTCAGGTTGTGCCCCAACCGTTGGTTATAAAAGATCCGGGCCCCCAGGTCGGTGATATTTTTAACCTCTTTGTCCAAAATGTCGTTGGGCAAACGGTATTCCGGGATTCCATATCTAAGCCATCCACCCGATTTTGGGGCCGCTTCGAAGATATCGGCCTGATGTCCTTCAACCTGCAAAAAACTGGCAGTCGATAATCCTCCCGGGCCTGCCCCGATGATGGCAATCCGCTTGCCGGTAGTGGGTTTTACGACAGGAAAATAGGGATCGGGCGATGCCAGGTCGTAATCGGCTACAAACCTTTTCAGGTAATCGATGCCAACAGGGGCCCCTTCATCTAAGAGGTTACGGCGGCATTGGGCTTCGCACGGGCGGACGCATACCCGGCCACAAATGGCAGGCAACGGGTTGGTTTCTTTAATGAGGGCGACTGCTTCGCGATATAATCCCTTATCGATCAGGGAAATATATCCCTGAACATCCACCCCGGCAGGACAGGTCTGCTTACAGGGAGCAATACAATCGGCATAATGGTTGCTAAGCAGGAGTTCCAACGCTATCCGGCGCGATTTCCGGATGGCGGCATTATCGGTAACGATTTTCATCCCTTCGGTCAGTTTCGTCGAACAGGAAGGTTGATGCCCGCGCATGCCTTCCACTTCGACAACGCACAGGTAGCATGAAGTAAAAGGTTCGAGGCGGTCGTCGTTGCATAGGGTCGGGATAGGGACCCCATGCCGTTTTGCCAGGTCAAGGATCGTTTCTTCGGGAAATCCCTTTACAATATTTCCATTCAGGATGATATTTAAAGAATTGTCGGCCATAGGTTGAGGTGTTGGTGAATGGTGAGGGATGAGTAGTGAGTAGTGAATAGTGAGTAGTGAATAGTGAATAGTAAATGGTGAATAGTGAATCGTGAATAGTGAGGGGGTTTTAGGATAGTAAAATGGCGTCGAACTTGCATTTCGAGTAACAAACGCCACATTTTGTGCAGATATCCTGATGGATAACGTGGGGTTGTTTCCGTTCGCCCGTAATGGCATGTACCGGACAATTTTTCAGGCAAACCATACAACCGGTACATTTTTCGGGGTCAACCTGATAGGTTAACAAAGGCCTGCAAACTTTTGCCGGACATTTTTTATGTTTGATATGGGCTTCGTATTCATCGCGGAAATAACGGATGGTGGTCAATACCGGATTGGGGGCTGTTTGTCCCAATCCGCACAACGAATTGTCTTTAATCTGATAGGCCAGTTCTTCCAGTTTTTCGATATCTCCTTCCTGGCCTTGTCCATGGGTAATCCGATCGAGGATTTCCAACATCCGTTTGGTCCCCATCCGACAGAAAGTACATTTCCCGCAACTTTCTTTTCGGGTAAAATCCAGAAAAAATTTGGCCACGTCCACCATACAGGTAGTTTCGTCCATAACCACCATGCCGCCCGAACCCATAATGGCGCCAGTGGCATTGACCGAATCATAATCAATGGTGGTATCGGCCAGAAATTCGGGGATACACCCCCCCGAAGGGCCTCCCATTTGAACTGCTTTAAATTTCTTGTCATTTTTTATGCCCCCGCCCAATTTAAAAATGACCTCCCGGATGGTCATTCCCATCGGGACTTCAACAAGACCCGAATGGCGGACTTTTCCGGCCAATGCAAAAACCTTGGTCCCTTTGCTTTTTTCGGTACCGTATTTTGCATAGGCTTCGGCCCCGTTCATGATGATCCAGGGAATATTGGCAAGGGTTTCCACATTGTTGATGTTGGTAGGCTTTTTCCACAAACCGGAAACGGCAGGGAACGGGGGCCGTTTTCGGGGCATTCCCCGTTCGCCTTCGATGGAGGCGATCAGCGCCGTTTCTTCACCACAAACGAAAGCGCCCGCCCCCTCCTTGATATAAATATCAAAATTGAACCCTTCCAACCCAAAAAGATGGTTCCCGAGATAGCCCTTTTCATGCGCCTGCCGGATCGCCATATTCAACCGTTTGATGGCCAGTGGATATTCGGCGCGGCAATAGATTACGCCTCCCGTCGCCCCGATGGCATACGCGGCAATGATCATTCCTTCAAGCACCGAATGGGGATCGCCTTCGAGTACGGAACGGTCCATGAAAGCCCCGGGGTCGCCTTCATCGGCATTGCATATTACATATTTTTCGGCCGACTGATTGTTATGGGCAAATTTCCATTTCATCCCTGTAGGGAAACCGCCGCCACCACGTCCCCGTAAACCCGATTTGAGGATCGTATCAATGACCTCTTCGGGCCGGGTTTTTTCTTCGATAATTTTTTTAATTGCAAGATATCCGTTTCGTTTTTCATAATCGTCGATGGATTCCGGATCCATATACCCGCAATTGCGCAATACAATCTTAACCTGCGATTTAAGAAAATCATTTTCGGGCGCGTCAAACAAATCGGTATAAACAATATAGTCGCGGATGGGCTCATGCTGGTTGATATGTTTTTCAATGACTTCAACAGCACGATCGGCATCTACTTCCCCATAGAGGTAGGTACCGGTATCATCGGTAATCTCTACCAAAGGTTCCCGATAACACATCCCCACACAACTGGTTTTGCTCAGTTTAAAATCTAAGTTTTCGGCCTCCCGGAACGCCCGGATCTTTTCAAAGGTCTTTTTTGCGCCGGCAGCAATGCCGCAACTTCCAAGACCAACAGTAACAGTAGGTATCATTTTTCGGGTTTTTTATTGGTTGATGTGTCGAATAATCTGATTTTGCTGGTTAACCAGGAGCGATAAACTTTCGTCTCACCCTTTACTGTGCTCTAAACGGATGTTTTTAACAATTTTTACGGCTTCGTTGCCGGTAAGTTTCCCATAGGTCTGGTCGCCGATCATCATCACCGGGGCCAGGGAACAACAACCCAGACAGGCTACCGACTCCAGCGTAAAAAACCGGTCGGCCGTCGTTTCCCCATCTTTTATTTTCAGCGCTTCTTCCAACGATTCACTGATTTCCAATGCATTCTGGACATGACATGCCGTTCCATGACAAACTTTGATAATGAATTTTCCAACCGGGTGGAGCCTGAACTGGGCATAGAAGGTTGCTACCCCGAACAAGTCGCTCAGCGGGATAGCGGCATCTTTTGAAATTTTTTCGAAAACTTCACCGGGGATATACCCATAGAGCTCCTGGGCTCCCTGTAAAAGGGGGATCAGGTTCCCTTTCTTACCGCTGTATTTCAGGATCAGAGGGTCGAGCAAGCTCAGGTCCAGACCATCCTTTTCGATGGACTTTTCAACTGATTGTATTCGGGCAACGCGCATATTAATTAATTTTTAAATGAATAAAACAACAACCCACTGCCATTAGTGCTCCCCATCCCAGGTAATGACCGAAATACGCTGTTTTCCATCCATTTTGATGGAGAGTGGGCGGTCAAAATGGATGATGGAAAAATAGCTGGTTTTCCGCAAATTTTTCTGGCTTTTTAAAACATCATAACGTATGAAACTGTTGGTCAATTCCGGTTGGATACAAAAATATCCAACATTCATGGAGGTGACATTATGAAAGAAATGAGATCCGGAAGAAGCGTCCAAGGGAAATCCTTCAAGGCTGGTTTCAACGATGACCCGGGCATGGCTGATCTGCGGCCAGGCTACCGGGACACCAATCCAGCGGTCACGGGTTCCCCATCTTCCCGGGCCAATCAGCACATAACTTTTTCCCTCTTTCCCCATTTCGGCATTCAGGATATCGATTTCAGCGGCCATCTCCACGGTTTTTGATTTATCGAAGGTGTCGGGATCAACAAAAATGATATCGGCAATGGTGTCAATCAATCCGTTTCCCATCTCTTTTTCGGAATACAATAAAATCTGGTCCCGGTCGATCTGCTCCATATCAATATGAAAATCGGTAGCATTGCCGATCAGGGGTTTTATCTGGAGCAGATAAAAAGAGGCTTTGTTGTCATCGTCCTTGTTCAGGTCGATGGCAAATTCCATTTCGACGGGCGATCCCAGGGCTTCTTTTACAACATCGAGTACCACTTCGACGGTTTTGGCAAGGGGGATATAATTATATTTTAAAATATCGGCGAAATTCAGCACCCGGGGGCCGCCATCCCTCAGTCCGGCAGTAATCCGGTCGTTTTCAACAGAATATACCGAAGCGCAGTGTTTTAAGGTTCCATGCATCTCGGCATCGTAAATATCCATTTTCCTCAGGCCGGCATCTTCGCCTTCCAACAGGTTGACCTCTTTCTTTTGCAAATCGACGGCATAAAAATAGACCTGCGATCCTTTGTACTGGTCTTTAGGCGAATTAATTTCGAGGGTTGGGTACATGGGCGAAAACCGGAATGCTTTTTCGCCCTCCACCACATAGCGGCCGAGGCCTAATGCAATCACGGCAAAACCCTCTTCGGGTTTCATGTGGGCAAAGGGATAATAGTTGTACGACTGGGCTACCCCACTGATGTGGGGATAATATACACCGTCATATTGGTTCCCGACAACTTCCTGGATCACAACCGCCATCTTTTCCTGTTCGATGCGATAATTGACCGCTTCGATATACCCTTTGGCGATGGGGGAATAGACGGAAGCATAAACCAGTTTAATGGCATCCATCAGTTGATCCAGCCGCACTTTTGGGTCCGGGTGACAATTGGGGATCATGTAGGTTTCAAAAATTCCGGCAAAAGGTTGGTTAAGCGAATCTTCAAAAAGCCCGGAAGAACGTATTGCCAAAGGTTTGGTGATATTTTTTACAATTAATTTCAGCTTCCGGATCAGGGTCTCCGTGAGCCTTCCTTCCAGAAACCAACGTTTAATCTGCTCATAATCTGACTCATATACGGCCTTTTCCCGCAATTTGTTCCGGTCTAAGAAATATTCAAATTCATCGGTGCCAACAATGGAGGTTTTCGGGGTACGGATTCTGATGTTGGGGACGTGTTGAGAAAAATCGTAATTATATATCAAGGTATTGATAAAGGCAAGCCCACGCCCTTTGCCCCCGAGCGCCCCTTCGGTCAACGCCAGGATGTTGCGTTCATCGGCAATGGCGGATTCCTCAAACGGGATTACTTTCCCGGTATTTTGTTCGTTGCGGAAATGCTGGATCACATTGATGAGGTATTCGCGCAAAGAAGCCGGGTCCTTAAAATCGGTCACCTTTGCCGGGTTCAGTATCTTGGCAACCTGAATTTCGCCACGGGCCATCAACCAAAGCGAGAAATGGTCTTTACGTGCATGATATAAGAGCGACTCTTCGGGGATGGTCTTCAGCAAATCTTCAAATTCTTTCAGAGAACGGGCAACCGCAATCTGGGACCCCTCCTGGTCGCGGTAAATAAAACTGCCAAAGCCCAGATAATGCGTAATAAAACTTTTAAAATCAAGAAGAAGGGTTTCCGAATTTTTATTGATAAAAGAGGCCTTTAGTTCATAGGCTTTCTGGGCGTTCAGTTCGTCGGACGACTGCATCACCACAGGAAGGTCCTTGATCTCTTTGCGGGTCTGCCGCACCAGGGAAAACCCTGCCGAATTGTTCAGTTTTCCATCTTTTTTGAATTTCACGTCGGAAATAAGGCAAAGGATAAAATCTTTGTACTTGTTAAAGATATAAATGGCCTCTTCGTAGGTGGAAGCCAATAAAATTTTGGGCCTCGCCTTCAACCTCAGGATGCGGTACAACTCATCGGTAGTAACATCTTCAATGATGTTCTTGGTTTGCTCCAGCACGATGTTGTACAACATGGGGAGGTATAAGGAATAATATTTTGAGGAATCCTCAACCAGCAGTATGACCCGGGTCATGCCAATGGAGGTATCGTTTTCGACATTGATTTTATCTTCCAGATAGTTAATCATTGCGAAAAAAATCTTGGAATCGCCATTCCAGATAAAAAGCCGGTCCACCCAGGTCAGTTTTTCAGGTTCTTCCTCAAATTTTACAATATCGGTATTGCTGTTCAATAAAAGGAAAACGGGGATGTACTGGTATTTCTCCTTGACCGATTTGCTCAGTTCGACCGGAAACTGTTTGTCGGTCCCGATCATTATGATGATCAGGTCGTAATGTTTCATGCTCAGTTGTTCCATGACCTCGCCGGTGGTCGAAACACCGGTAATCCGTGGCATGGTACTCAGGCTCAGGGCATAAAATTCCCCCAGTACGTGTTCAGAGAAACGTCCTTCTTTTTCGATGCTGTAAGCGTCATAGAGATTGGCCACCAACAGGATTTCCTTGACTTTAAAAGGCATCAGGTCATGATAGAGGTCGCGGTTGTAGTTGGTGCGGTTTAAAAAAGTCTGGAGGAGCTGCCTGCTGTATTTGACCGGACCGGTTACATCGGGGAGGGTTTCTGTATGCTCCTTCTGGACTGTCTTCCGCAATATGGCTTTCCCTTTGATGGAGTTCAGATACCCGGCAACCAAGTTGGAAAGATTAACAATAAGGTGACGTTCTTCTTCAAGGAAAGGCCCTTCAAATTGTGGGGGAAATGCTTTCAGGTAACAAATTTCAATAAACCCCGAAAGGTTGTCAATGGTTTCGAAAGGTTGAATTTGGGCCCATTGGGTTTCAACAAAACCCGGGCTTTTAAGTTCGAGGTTCCCATATTTGATGCGGCATACGGCATGTTCAGGATATTGCCATGCCGTGGGTAGAATCAGACAAATCTGGTGAAGGGCCTCTTCGTTGGGTTTCCCTGCACGAAGAATGGCCGTTGTTTGGTTAATGGCGCTTAGTTCTTTCAGCCGTTCCCGGGTAATGTACCGGCCCTCCCTGCCTTTTACCGCGTTGAGGTACCCCTCGATCAAACTGGCCAGATTTAAAATCAAATGGCGCTCTTCCGCTAAAAAAGATCCCTCATCCGCTTCAGGAAACTGTTTCAGATAAAATATCTCTATCGAACCCGTCAGGTTATCGATGGTTTCAAAAGACTGAAACTGACGCCATTGCGTTTCGAGAAACCCTTGACTGGTAAACTCCATCTCTTCATAACGTATCCGTGCTACCGCATGACCGGGAAACTGCCATGCATGCGGCAAAAGCTGACAAATTTCATAAAGAGTTTCATATACAGGTTTGTTGGCCCGGATAATGGCTGCGGTTTCATTAATTGCCGCCAATTCTTTGAGCCGTTCCCGGTTCTCATAAACCAACCTGTCAAAAGGATCGGTTGCCGGAGTTGGGACTGTCGGTTTTTTTTCTTTTTCGTTTGTTGGCATCGGAAAATAAGATGGATTTGCCAAAATTAAGATAATTCTTTTATCAATTGGGATAAGCCATGACGACTTTTATCAGGTTCAGTATAATTCGTACCCCCATATACGAACGACACGTATGTTTTATAAGTACATTTCTTATCTATTTGAATAATAAACATTTATAATCAAATTTATAACAAATATTCGATCCTTGTATCAAAATTATCATTAATATTGTGAAAAATTAAACACCTATTTATCCATTTTGTTACCCTCTAACTTAAAATCAAAGCATTATGAACAATGACATTTTAAAAAAATTGCTCGACGAATTTATGGCAGGCATCATTGCCAAAAATCAGGGTGAAAAAGAATTTCATCAGGCGGTTATGGAAGTTGCCGAATCGCTGATTCCCTTTATTGAAGAGAATCCGAAATACAAGCAGGCCAAAATCCTGGAACGGATGGCTGAACCCGAAAGGGTCATCATTTTCCGGGTACCCTGGATGAACGACAAAGGGGAAGTCCAGATCAACCGTGGATACCGGATTGAAATGAACAGTGCCATTGGTCCCTATAAAGGCGGGTTGCGTTTTCACCCGACGGTAAATTTGGGCATCCTGAAATTTCTGGCTTTTGAACAGGTGTTAAAAAACAGCCTGACCACGTTGCCCATGGGCGGGGGCAAAGGCGGTAGCGATTTCGACCCAAAAGGGAAGAGCGACAATGAAGTCATGGCCTTCTGCCAAAGTTTTATGACCGAATTGCAGCGGCATATCGGTCCCGATACCGATGTGCCTGCAGGGGATATTGGCGTTGGCGGACGTGAAATCGGTTTTATGTTCGGACAATACAAACGTTTGCGCAATGAATTTACCGGGGTCCTTACTGGTAAAGGACTCGAATGGGGAGGCAGTTTGATCCGTCCCGAAGCAACAGGTTACGGACAGGTTTATTTTGCCGCAGAAATGCTGAAGACCCGTGGGCTCGATTTTAAAGGAAAAACCGTACTCGTTTCGGGAAGCGGCAATGTTGCCCAGTATGCAACCCAGAAGGTGACCCAGCTTGGAGGGAAAGTGGTAACCCTTTCCGATAGCGAAGGCTATATTCACGACCCCAAAGGCATCGATACGGAAAAACTGGCTTTCGTTATGCACCTGAAAAACGTAAAACGCGGCCGTATCAAAGAATACTGCGAAAAATATGCCGAAGCGACCTTTGTCCCTGGCAAACGCCCCTGGGAAGTAAAATGCGATATCGCATTGCCCAGCGCTACACAAAATGAGATTGACGGCAACGATGCCCGCGCCCTGATGGCCAACGGATGTATCTGTGTTTCGGAAGGGGCCAATATGCCATCCACTCCGGAAGCCATTGAAATCTATCTTTCCAAAAAAATTCTCTACGGTCCTGGCAAAGCTGCCAATGCAGGAGGCGTTGCCACATCCGGGCTCGAAATGTCGCAAAATTCAATGCGCCTCTCCTGGACACGCGAAGAGGTTGACCAGAGGCTTCACACCATCATGGTCGATATTCATAAAAATTGCGTGAAATGGGGAACCGAACCCGATGGTTTTATTAATTACGTCAAAGGCGCCAACATCGGTGGTTTTGTTAAAGTTGCCGATGCAATGATGGCACAGGGATTGGTTTAATCGCCGGTTTTTGCTATTTTCCACAGGGAGGCCCCGAAAAACGGTCTCCCTGTTTTTTTTATTTACTTTTCAATTCCACCGTTAGTTTCCGACGGCCTGTAATGGATAAAACAACAATGAAACCAAGGTACAAAGCAGAAGATGCCAGCATGGCCAACGAAGAAACCATGATCCCATAAACAGGCAACAAGGTTAAATTCACAACCACATTAAAAATGGCAATAAGGACAATACCTGTCAGCATCAGGTTGATCCTGTACAATAATTTTACATATCGTTGGAGAAGCAGGGCCATTTGCCATAAATAGGCGGAGAACAACAAAGGAAGATAGATTTTCCAGCTGTTCATCTCAGGAATGCCCAGCCACGAATCAAACAACTTCGATTTGATGACCATAAATACAATAAAAATCAAAATATAGATCAATAATTGAAAATTCAACGCCTCCTTGATTTCACCCCAGGCCCCTGCTTTCTGGTTGGTATGCCATAGATCAAGAACTTTTGCCTTATACGAAATATAAATAGGCAAACTACTAAATATCACTACTTTACTGATCAGGTCTTTGAGCGCAGAATAACTACCGGCGTTTTCATAACCAAAGTGCACCATGAGAACAAACCGGTCGAAAGCCATGAGGATGTGGGAAAAAAGCAACCAGAGCATGACGCTGTAACCAAAAGCAACTGCTTTCCCGAAAAAACGGGAATCCCAATAAAATCGGGCTTTGTTTATCGAAAACAAACCTTTTGCCCGGATAAAGAACCGAAGGGCCAGTACTCCGGCCAAACCCAATACCAGAGCGCCAAAAATAAGGGATGGGCTTTTCCATCCTGCAAAAAACATGCCCGCCAGAAAGACCGCCATCATGATGGCCTGGTCAGAACCTTCGATGATGGCCGTGCGCACCGACCGGTGATGGACCTGAAGAATGGCCATGTGAAAAAGATAGAAATGGGTCAGAAATGTAAAAATACAAACCAGGATCCATTCAGACGGGCTGGAATGAAAATAAAAAAAACTAACCAAAAAGACAATGGCTGTAGAAATTAAGGCACTGATAACGGTCAGGTCGTAAAACCGCCCGACAACAACATTAAACTCACGGGAGGGGTGCCCCAGAAATTTTAACATACTGACCTGTACCCAATGAAAGGTAAAGGTAATTGCAATCAGGGCACTATAAAACAACAAGGAATAGCGTCCATATACGACGGGCCCGAGATACCGGATTGCAAGGATAATAAAAGCCAGGCTTAAAACAGCCGGCAAAAATCTTCCGGCAAGATAGATGATTGCTTCCCTTTTCATTTCGAAATTATCTACCTGCCCAACCCGTATGTTTTATTGTTCTTCACCCGGTGCCCCCTTCATGAAAAAAGTCTTTGGCCGTAAAACTTTATCAAACGTAAAATATTGGACCAACGTAAAATCCTGTCCATCATTGACAAGGGCATATAACCGGTCAAGATCGTAGGGAAGCGGCTCCCCCATCGGACCGGTTTGGCCTTCCGGTCCCTGTTTGTGCCAGGTGCGGATACTTTTTTTCACCCCCGATGTATCGGTTAGGGTTAGGATGATAAAAGGCGGGGAAGCAAGAATCGAATCTTTTCTCCAGGGGTCCATGTCATTGATCAAAGTCTCGAAATTCAGATTCCTGAAACCCGATAAAAAATTTAAAACCCTGAGCGTATCGTAATCAGCAATAACCTGGTTGTCCTTCAGCGAAACAAAGGTAAAAAAATTCTTTCCATTGTTTCTCAGTTCGTAGGAAAGGTCCGGAGTCTGGGGAACCTCTACCCTTACAGAGGCAATTTCGGGAATTGCTTTTTTAAATACGGTATAATCCCGCCAATATTTTTCGATCGGACTGTAACGGGGGGAAACAAACCCCCTGAACCCGGGAATATAGGCAATAAAAGGGCGGGTCGAATTTTCCATCAACATATAACTGCCCAGATTATTTTGGGTAGCGCCTCCCACATAATAGACCCTGGTCCGTTTTTCGTGTGGGAACAAACGGATCCAGTTAAACAAATCAACCCGGTAAACCTTTTGGTAAACCTCAACCTTTACGGCATTGACCGCCATTTCCCGGATAATATTGTCCCGGGCGGCATTGGCCACCGGCTGACTGACTTCCAGCTCAAGCATGGTCTTTAAAAGCATTTCAACCGTTAATTTCTGTGCCTGATATTTATCGTTCACCATCCAATGGCCGGGTGCCTTTTTGATCAATTTTACCGTGTTGTTGTTTTTATCCGATAAAAAAATCATTGTAACATTGGATGTATCGTCAACGGCAAAATCGCCCAATTCGCGCTGAAAAGTCGATGACGACTGTGAAAGCCACAATATCAGGGCAGTCAACGAAAGTACAATGACTACAAGAAGAATAACCTTGTTTTTTTTCATGATTGTTTTTTACGCGATAAAGGTGCATAGATGGCCTTCCGGATGCGGTACCTGACGATGCCAAATCCAAGGATAAACGCTACTGGCAATAAAATATTGAACAATTGCCAGAAAAGCCTGTTTTTTACAATTTTATTTCCATCGAGCAAGCGCAGTTTTAACTCCCTCGAACGAATGGAGATAAGACCGGAATCGTCGGTTAAAAAATTAATGGCATTTAAAACCAGCTCTTTATTGCCAAAAGTCTGACGCGAATATTGGTCGTATCCCATGGGCAAGGGATAACCCTCTTTGAACGAAAAATCATTTTTTACAACATCTCCGTCTGAAATTACCACCATCCTGGTACTTTTGCTTTTCGCGCGAAACCCCAGTCCTTCATTGGAAGAGAGTTCCGGGGGAATGCGATAAAGAAATGCCGAAGGGAATTCGCCTTCAAGCAACAAAGCTACCGGTTTTGGCCCTTTGTTGTAGGTGCGTTCATCGGGAGGTTCCCTGAGGATATCCAGATCGATCAGGGCAGGGGCGTTCACGGTCCGTGAATAGGGCGAGGTTGTCAGAAGGAACGTTTTTTTTATCCCCGGTACGGAAACCGTGTCGAGGGAGCTGACGAACTCGGTTTTAACAGCATTCAACCCGTTAACAATGGGATGGTTGATGGCAGGGACCAGTATGGGAAAAAAGAACCATTTGAAGAAATCAAACTGGGGTTGGTTCCCGATCTGACCTGTTTTTACCGGAATCTGAAGGGCGTTCATATCCTGGATTAGGTCCAGGTTTAACCTGGCCCCGTAATTAAAAAGAATATCCTCTAAGTTGATATCGTTTGGGATACCGATGGTGGTATTGTATTTTTGCAGGCTGTCCATGCTGGCAAACACCGGATCGATGAGCCAAAGCACCCTGCCTCCGCGCATGATAAACTGATCAATCAGGAATTTATCTTTTTCATCGAAGGGTTTAACCGGTTTGGCGATGATAATGGCCCTGTACTTGTTTAAAAGGACGTCGTGGCTTGAATCGGATTTGATCCTGACAGCCAACGCACTGATTTTGTGGTTCAGGGCAACCCTGTCAACCGAATAAAAAGACGAAAGCGCATTTTGAAGATCGATGGATTGCATGGGGTCCAACTCTCCATGTCCTTCGATGATGGCCAATCGTGGTTTGATCGGTGTCATCAATATTTGAATGGCACTGGCCAGGTTGTATTCAAGCGCCTGAACAGAAGCGTTCAACGCCTGTTCGGGCCCTTGCTGTAATTGTGCCATCAACAGTTGTACGGGAATTTCATGTCCTTTGAATGAAACCAGTGCCCCGGGAAAAATAATCAATTGAGAGGATTCCCCCTTCCGGGAAACCCGCAGGTCGGTCGGTTGCAGGCCATGCTCAACCAACATGCGATAGGTGTCGTTCCGTTCTTTACCATTGGGGTTCTCGGAGGGGTTGACAAACTGGTATTGGATGTTTTTGTTATAGGCACGGAATTCATCAAGCATCTCTTTGGTTTCATTCGACAACCGCTGAAACCCTGGCGGGAGATCGCCATTGAGAAAAACCTTGAAAAAAACTACATCGTCCACTTTCTTTAATAGTTTTTTTGTGGCCGTCGATAACGAATAGCGCTTTTCCGAAGTGAGGTCAAGACGGGTAAAAAGAAAAGAGGCGATGATGTTGACAAGCAAAATAATGGCGATTCCCGACAAAAGCTGGTAAACATTGGACCGTTTTATGTTTTTTTTCCTGTTGTTCATCGCTCCATCAAAGGTTTTACCATTTCCGTCGTTCAAGTGCAAATTTTGTCAACAGTATAAACAGTGCGGCAACGCTGATAAAGTAGATCACGTCGCGCGTATCTAAAACACCCCGGCCCATCGATGAATAATGGGCGCTCATCCCCAACGATTCAATAACCAACCCGGCTTTTCCCGAGAGAATAAAGGTATAGATCAAGCCAAACCCCATGTACATAAAAAAACTGATAAACAGGGCCAGAATAAATGAAATGATCTGATTGTCGGTGAGGGATGAAGCAAAAACACCGATGGCCACAAAACCTGCACCAAGAAAGAACAATCCGATGTACGACCCCCATATTGCCCCGCTATCAAGGTTTCCGGGCGTTAATCCCAGAAGATAAACGGAAAGGTAGTAAACCAGGGTCGGCAGGAGTGAAAAAACAACAAGGGCCACCCCCGCAAAATATTTTGCAAGGATCACCTGGAGATCGGTCAGCGGTTGTGTCATTAAAAGTTCCAGGGTGCCGCTCTTTTTTTCATCGGCAAAGGAACGCATGGTGATGGCCGGGACCAGAAAAAGAAAAATAAAAGGCGCCAGCATGAACAACCCGTCAAGATTGGCATATCCGTTGTCGAGGATGTTAAAGCCCAAGGGGAATACCCATAAAAAAAGCCCGGTCGTCACTAAAAATACAACGATGACAATATACCCTGTCAGGGAATTTAAAAAACCGTATATCTCTTTTCTTAACAATGAATACATACACCCATGGGTTAAGGGCCTGCAAAAATACAATTTTTTAGGTTCGAAACGGTTATAGAAACCAGCTTTTAGGGGATCTGGCGGGCAATATAAACCGAATAGTCGAACAGGCGCGGTTCATAAACCTCCCGCAACAGGTGCGACGATATCATGAAGTCGGCCGTTGAACGGTTACATGCCGTAGGTATGTTATATACGACCGTAATCCGCAATAAGGCCTTTACATCGACGTCGTGTGGCTGGGGCTGCATGGGGTCCCAGAAAAAAATCAGCAGGTCAATGCCCCCTTCGCTGATAAGGGCCCCCAATTGCTGATCGCCACCCAACGGCCCCGATTTCAATTTGATGATCGGAAGCATCAGCTCCTCTTTTGCCTCCAACTTGTTCAAAATGGTCTCCTCAACCAATTTCCCGGTAGTGCCGGTACAGATTAACTGATGGCCCAGCAACGTTTTATAATTGTATTCAACCCATTCAACCAGGTCTTTCTTACGGTTATCGTGCGCTACCAGCGCGATTCTTTTTGATTTTTCCATAGATAAAAATATTAATCATTATATCCAATCTGTTGATCCTCTTCTGGTTCAATATGTATATGGACCTCACAATGTTCGATGGCTTTTTTGATCTGGTCTTCCACCCTGTGCGAAATATCATGGGCCTGCCCGATGGTCAATTCCGGGGTGACATGGATGTTGACTTCAATAAAAGTATAGGGCCCCGAAGTGCGGACTTTAACATCGTGAAAGTGGGTTATCCGGGAATTTTGCGACAAAACCGTTTCTACCTTTTTTTTAATATCGGCCGGCGATTTGTCCAACAAAACATCGACCGCCCTCTTTCCAAGACGGAAAGAGAGCCCCAGAACAATGGCTGAAACACCAAGGGCTGCAATGGAATCGGCAAAATAATAGCCAAATCCGGAAAAAATCAGTCCAACCAAAACAACGGCAGAACTTAAAATATCGGACGAAAAATGGAGCGCATCGGCTTCCAGTGCCTGGCTATGGGTTTTTTTTGCAACCTTTGACAAGGCCCGCGACCTGAAAAAATCAATAAAAATAGAAACGATCACTACGAGATAGCTATAAACAGTAACCTCAATGTGCGTATTGCCGGTCAAAAGACGGTGCACCGCTTCGAAAATAATCCAGCCACAGGTTATGAACAAAAGGAGGGTCTCGATCAAGGCAGAAAAATTTTCAATTTTTCCATGCCCGTAATGATGGTCGGCATCGGGGGGGCGATCGGAAATACGGACCGAAAACCAGGTTATAACGGCAGCAACCAAATCAAGTCCGGAGTGAAGCGCCTCTGATAGCAATCCCAGGCTCCCGGTCAGGATACCGGCAACGAACTTCAAGCCCGTTAAAAAAACCGCTGCAACGACAGAAACCCCTGCAACGTCTTGTTTTTCATTTTTCATAAATCAAAGCAGTTCCACGCCTACAAGCTGGTCCATTTTCAGTCCCAATAAACTACTAGCTTTCCCTTCACGGATGGCGATTTCCAGATAACCGCTGGCAGAAAGCAATGCCAGCATTTCGCCCTGGTGTACATCTTTATAGGATTTACTGATCTCTGTAATGCGATAGGATGGGGAGCGGAAGGTGATCACAAATTTCCGCCCTGCCGTAGCTGAATTGAAAAGGGACTCGGTGATATTTACGTAAACATTTTCATAATTGTCAATATAGATCACCTTCCCTTTGATAAGGTCTTTCTGTATGACCGGCTGAAAAGCCATTTTTTGCAACACGTTATCCTTGGGATGTCCCAGTTCTGCAAGGGGTTTGCCTTCGGCGATATGACAGGCCACCTTGACAAAAACATCGCGTGCCGGAAAGGTAAAATAATCCGAATCCTGAATCACATCCAATTCGATGACCTTTTCCGGTTTTTCGTCAAACAACAGTGAAAAAATTCCATTATCGGCGCCGATAAAATAGTGTCCACGATGACAGACAAGGGTATGGGGCGTTTCAATGGCTGCTTCGCTGTTAATGGCAATAATGTGGATCGACCCCGGTGGAAAAACCGAATAGGAGTTGCGTATTATAAAAGCAGCCTGGTTTAAATCAAAAACCGGCACCTGATGAGAAATATCCACAATCGATGCTCCCGGCAACTTCTTTAATATGGCGCCCTTTACAGCACCGGCATAATAATCTTTGAGCCCCCAATCGCTCGTAAGGGTTATAATGGCCATAAAATATTCGTACTTTTGCGTAATCAAAGGTAAATATTTTTCATGAGCGGGAAAATTATCAATATTGAAACAACCCATCCGCTGGAAATTTTCGGCGCCAACGACCAGAACCTTGAACTGGTCCGGAATTTTTTTCCCAGGTTGAAAATCGTTTCCCGTGATAATTTTGTCAAAGCGTATGGGGAAGAAAGCGACCTGCTCGATTTTGAACTGAAATTTAATACCCTGCTGCTCCACTTCGAAAAATTTGGCCGGCTCAATAAAACCGATATCGGCCATTTGCTCGATGCCCGTCAAAATGAAACAGAGCCGCCCTCCGGTGTGGGCAACGACGTATTGGTGCATGGAAAAAACGGATTGTTGGTCCGGGCGCGTACCGCCAACCAACAACGACTGGTTGGCTGCTCCCTGAAAAACGACCTGGTTTTTGCCATCGGGCCTGCCGGAACCGGAAAAACCTATACCGCAGTAGCTTTGGCCGTACGCGCCCTCAAAAACAAAGAAGTACAACGCATCATCCTTACCCGTCCTGCCGTGGAAGCCGGTGAAAACCTCGGGTTTCTTCCCGGCGACCTGAAAGAAAAACTTGACCCCTACCTCCAACCCCTTTACGACGCCTTAGGCGATATGCTCCCCACACAGAAACTGTTGCAATATATTGAAGACCGTACCATCGAAATAGCCCCATTGGCTTTCATGCGCGGACGGACACTCAACAACGTGTTCGCCATCCTCGATGAAGCCCAGAACACGACACCGGCACAACTTAAAATGTTCCTGACCCGCATGGGGACGCTTTCCAAATTTATCGTCACCGGCGACATTACCCAGGTGGACCTCCCTAAAAACCAAACCAGCGGGCTCATCCATTGCCAGAATATCCTCCGTGACATACCTGGCATCGATTTTGTTTATCTCGACAATTCCGACATCACCCGGCATAAACTGGTAAGCCGGATCATCGACGCGTATTCAAAATAGAGACAAACCACCCGATTTCAAGGAGAATGAATCGACCACGCTCCTACCCGGATGGTATTTCTTAAATTCCGCTATCTTTGCATCTAAATCAAACGCTTTATGACCCAGGTCCTGAAACAAACCAATTTCCACTTTCCCGGACTGAAAAGCCTCTATAAAGGAAAAGTCAGGGACGTATATAATATTAACAATCAACATCTTATAATGGTAGCAAGCGACCGGATATCTGCCTTCGACGTAGTTTTGCCCCGGGGGATACCTTACAAGGGACAGGTGCTGAACCAGATTGCGGCCAAATTTTTAGATGCTACCACCGATATATGTCCCAACTGGAAAGTTTCCACCCCCGACCCGAATGTGACCGTTGGCCGGTTTTGTTCGATATACCCGGTAGAGATGATCGTCAGGGGCTACCTGACCGGAAGTTCATGGCGTACTTACCAGAAAGGCATTCGTACTATTTGTGGTGTGGATGTGCCCGATCACATGAAAGAACACCAGCGTTTTCCCAATCCCATTATTACTCCGACAACCAAAGCCTCCGAAGGCCACGACGAAGATATCACCAGGGAAGAAATCATCGCCCAGGGGCTCATTCCTGAGAAAACGTACGAAACCATTGAAAAATATGCTTTGGCGCTGTTCCAACGGGGCACAGAAATCGCTGCCTCGATGGGATTGATCCTTGTGGACACCAAATATGAATTCGGTGAAGGGGCCGATGGCCGGATATATCTGTGCGACGAAATCCATACACCCGATTCTTCCCGTTATTTTTATCTTGATGGTTATGACGAACGCCAGGCAAGCGGTGAACCCCAGCGACAGCTTTCCAAGGAATTCGTGCGTGAATGGCTTATGGCCCATGGGTTCATGGGCAAACCAGGGCAGGAAGCCCCCGAAATGTCCGATGCATGGATCCATGAAATCTCTGACCGTTATATTGAACTTTATGAAACCATAACCGGCGAACCCTTTCACCGGGAAGAAACCGAAAACTTAGAGGAACGCATCGAAAAAAATATCAACCACTGGCTGAAAACCCAATCATTTACCATGGATCTCCCATAGTTTTATTTTCGTTATCCGTTATTTTTTTTTAATAAGATTCCATGATTCCTTTTAGCCCCCCGAGAATGGACCAACGTATCGTCGATGAAGTTGTCGATACGCTTTTTTCGGGATGGATCACCACTGGCCCCAAAACAAAAAAATTCGAAAAGATGTTGACGGCCTATGGCGGTCATCGGGTCACCCTGTGCGTTAATTCAGGTTCTGCCGGATTGGAGCTGATGCTCCGGTGGTTTGGCGTAGGCCCGGGCGATGAGGTCATCGTCCCGGCCTATACGTATGCCGCTACAGCCAACGTTGTGGTACATTGTGGCGCAACGGTTGTTTTTGTCGATTCCGATACCGATTTTAACCTTTCGGTTGAATCTGTCCGTAAAGCAATTACCCCCCGTACAAAAGTCATTGTCCCGGTAGATATCGCTGGTTGGCCCTGCGATTACGATGCCATCCATGACCTTGTCAGGGAACCCGGCATTCAATCCATGTTCCATCCGGTCGCCCAACCCCAGCAACTGCTCAACCGGATACTCGTTTTATCGGATGCGGCCCACTCCATTGGAGCGTGGTACAAAGGCAAAATGACCGGTAACCTTACCGACATAACGGTTTACTCTTTTCATGCTGTAAAAAACCTGACTACTGCCGAAGGGGGAGCTGTTTGCCTTAATCTGCCCGACCCTTTCGATCCTGCCGGACTTTACCGCGATCTCAACGCAAAATCCCTTCATGGCCAAACCAAAGATGCCCTGGCCAAAATGCAGATCGGAAGCTGGCGGTACGATATCATCGAACCAGGATATAAATACAACATGACCGATATTCAGGCCTCGATGGGAATTGTGGAGCTGGAAAGATACAACAACGATATGCTGGTACGAAGGAAACATATATTTGACCGCTACGCTGAAGCTTTTTCAAAATACCCATGGGCCATGCTGCCGGTTTACCAAAACATTGAACGCCGGTCGTCGTACCATGTTTTTCTTTTGCGCATCAAAAACATTGTGGAAGAACAACGCGACCAGATCATCCGCGAAATCTTTAACCGCGATGTAGCCGTAAACGTGCACTTTGTCCCTCTCCCAATGATGACGTATTACAAAAATGCCGGATACAGGATACAGGATTATCCGACTGCATATCAAAATTATGCAAATGAAATCAGTTTGCCGGTCTATTATGACCTTACCGACAAAATGGTTGATACCGTTGTTTCGGCGGTTGCCAGCTCTGTTCAAATGGTTACCGGTTAATTTTAAAACTATGGGGTTGATGGCGATCCGGTTTTTTGATATTGTTTTTTCTCTTTTCGGACTGATCTTGCTATCCCCCCTTTTTTTTATCCTGGCCATTTTTATCGTAGTTGATTCGAGGGGTGGCGTTTTCTATTTCCAGCAACGTGTCGGCAAAGACAACCGCAATTTCCGGATGGTCAAGTTCCGCTCCATGACCACCGGTTCGGATCAAAAGGGGGGACTTACCATTGGGGTACACGATGGCCGGATTACAAAAGCCGGGGCCATTTTAAGAAAATACAAATTCGACGAGCTGCCCCAGTTGCTGAATGTGATCAAAGGCGATATGAGCCTTGTGGGCCCCCGTCCCGAAATCCGTAAATATGTCGATCTCTATACCGACGACCAACGGAGGGTTCTATCCGTCAGGCCCGGGCTTACCGATTATGCGTCCATTGAGTTTATCAATGAAAATGAGCTCCTTGGAAATTCCCTGGATCCCGAAAAAACATATATGGAAGAGATCATGCCGGCAAAGATCGGTTTGAACATGCAGTTCATCAACCATCCTACCCTTGGCAATTATTTTTCTATCCTCCATAAAACCATAAAGAAAATAGGGTCCGGCAACCATTAAAATAGGTTAACCCCGGACTAAATTCCGGGGCAATTCTAAATTCCGGGGCAATTCAAACAAAACCAGCCCGTCCTATTTCACCCGTACCAATTTCTGGATGGATTGAAAGCCCTCCGATTTAAGTGCACAGATATAAACGCCCGGGGCCCGGGTTGTGGCATCCCATGTTACTTTATGATATCCGGCGGAAAGGGTTTCATGGATCAGGGTATCCACCAGGTTGCCCGAAACGTCATAAATCAGTAGCATAACCGGAGTATGATCGTCCCTTATTTCGAAAGCAAGGGTAGTCTGTGTGGTGAACGGGTCGGGATAGCTTTGGAGAAGGCGCGGTTTTGTCAAATCCACCGGCTCGTTTGCCGACAAGGGATAGAATACCGGGCTCCCCGCCCGTACCCAGGCAGTATAGATAAGGTCGGCAAGCGATCCGGAAGCGCGTTTCAACAAATCGATGGTAAAAGGGGCTGTTCTGTTCCACAACGCCTGATAGTAGGCGTCGGAAGTGGTATTTCCGGCTTCGGCCCGGGCTTCGTTGTCGGCCATCAGGATGCTATCGACGTATTGATAATTATAGTAAAGGTTGGAGAACACAAAACCGGTAACGTCGCCGATAAAGTGGACCGAATCGGCCGGATATACCAGCAGTGCCTCATACCGTCCGATCATCCGGGACTCATAGCGGGCGTGAACCCCATGTTGACCGGTAAACTGGCCATCATAATTTCTGGTGATATGGAGGGGCATGTGCCCATCGCCCAAATAATGGCCTAGATCGGCCGCGAACAAAGCCGATTTCAGCCAATCGTGACGTTCAAAACAAGCCTGGAGCGAATCGAAGGTGATAAGGGTTGCCCAGGGCAAAATTCCCTGCTCAAGCACAAACGCGTATCCATGCAACGCTACAACGCTGTCAAAACAGGTTGGGATATGACCGGTTTGTAAAAATTCGGGATAGTTGTCAATATCGATATAGTGTTTTGGCGATTCATTGGGATCGGTATATTTCCGGTTATCGGCCTCCGAAGCATATAAAATTACGATGTTGGCCCAGTCGGGTTGTAAAAAGGCAAGCGAATAAGGAAAAAAGAGGACCGCATTCTGGTTAATGATCCGGTGCCCTTTGTATCCCCAGGCGGAAAAGACCAACGCCAGTATGATCAGTGGGAAAATAATCCTTCGTTTTTTCATTCAAATGCATTTAGCAGAATTTCCAAATCTTCAATTTTTTCATTATCGCCCAATTTGGTATAGGCAAAGATAAGGTTATTGATCAAACGATGGATAATGTCCAGGTTTGTACAAGGGGCAAAAAAAGCGGGATCGGGTTTAATTTTCATTTGCCTGATAAACAATTCGATTTCGCGCCGCGTAAACACAGCCCCTTTATTAAAAGGATTGATATAAAACAGAACCTCCTTTTCGGTGGGATTCTCCATTCCCATATCGCTAAGATAGGCCAAAATAAAATGCTGGGGAAGGTTAACCCCAAAAACCGGCAAATTCAGTTTCCGGGCAAGCAACATATAAAGGATCCCTAAGGAAAGCGGATTTCCCTGTCTCGATTCAAGAAGGGTATTGATGAACGAATTTTGCGGGGCCGAAAGGTTCTCTTTGTTTCCGTCGAAATGGTACACTTCAAAGAAAATGTGGTTCAATACCTTGATATTTTCAAGAGCGGTAAGGTTTTCATGGAGTTCGAGCCAGATATCCATCCGGATATCTTCAATTTTCGATTTAATTTCTGACTCATCCAGGTTGGGATAACGGATTTTGGTTACCAAAACAAAACCTTTGAGCAAATCGGACGGTTCCAGTTTTACCCAGTTGACAAAATCGACATATAAATTTTCGGTCTGAAGCTGATGGCTAATCTCAGTGATGCGTTCCTGCACCAGGGGGTCAAAGGTATTTTCAAGGGCGTTTTCCAAAGCAGGAATGGCTTCTACCCCAAGGGAATATATTTGTTGACGGATGAGCTGAAAAGCCCTTTCATCGGGTTCATCCAGCAATTTTATCAGGGCGGATATGTTTGAAGAAACTGGCAATGACAAAGGTCGTGGTGTTTATGGTTTTGACCGAATGGTTGCTATGTTTATCTGTTTATTTCCTAAGCGGTTATGGTTTCAAGTACCAGGGAAATAAGTTCGTTGACCACCAATTTATGGTTGGGGTTATACTGGCCGGTGGCGCGGTTGGCAATCAGAGCGCATATAGTTACCATCTCGTGGCCCATCAGGGCCCCCAATCCATAAAGCGCTGAAGTCTCCATTTCGAAATTTACAATGCGATGGCCGTTATGATGGAAACGCTGCAGTTTGTCAATCATTTGTGGATCGTTTAACGGAAGTCGCAAAAAGCGGCCCTGGGGACCATAAAAACCGGGGGCCGTGGCCGTTATTCCGGCTACCGCAAAAGGCCTGAACCTGTCGATCAGCCGGTCGGCCCCTTTGATTATATAAGGCTTTGAAAGGTCAATGGGCCAGGAGGCATGAGCGGAAAATGCTTCGGTAAGTTCTGTGTCGATGATTTCTGGCGTCCCTTTGTAAAAATGCAACAGGTTATCCAATCCAAGGGCATGGGTGGACAAACCAAAACTATTAACCGGCACATCGGGTTGGATACTGCCCGAAGTACCAATTCGGATGATACGTAACGAACGATGTTCCGGCTTTTGGGCCCGTGTTTTCAAATCGAAATTGGCCAGTGCATCGAGTTCGTGCATGACGATATCGCAATTGTCGGTACCAATCCCCGTCGATAGCGCAGTTATTCTCTTACCTTTATAGTAACCGGTTTGCGAAATAAACTCCCGGTTTGAAGCACTATGGTCTTTTCCGGAAAAATGGTCAGAAATTTCATGGACACGCTGAGGGTCCCCGACAACGATGACCGTATCGGCAAGGTCTTCAGGCCGCATACATAAATGGTAAACGCTTCCATCTGCATTTACAATTAAGTCGGGTTCAGCAAGCAGTGACATCGTTGGAACATTTTTGCAAAGGTACGAAAAATAGTGTTTTCTTTGGTTTCAAGGAAAAGGAGGCGTTTCTATTGCTATTTTTGCAACCGATTAATGCCAAGACACCATAAAATGAAAGTCGAAATCATCAATATCGGAGATGAATTACTGATTGGACAGGTTATAAACACAAATGCTTCCTGGATGGCCGAACAACTCAACCTTTCGGGGTTTAGCGTATATCAGGTTACGGTGATCGGCGACTCGCGCGAACACATCCTGAAAGCGCTCCGGGAAGCAGAAAAAAACGCAGAAATCATCCTCATTTCGGGTGGCATTGGCCCCACCCGGGACGATATCACAAAAACGACGCTTTGTGAATTTTTCAACACACACCTGGTTTTCAATGATGAAGCTTACCAGAACATAAAAACTTTGTTTGCGTTGCGCGGTTTTCCGGTCACAGAACTGAACCGGCAACAAGCCGAATTGCCGGAAGCATGCCTCCCCCTGCCCAATAAACTGGGAACTGCCTGTGGCATGTGGTTCGAAAAACAAGATCGGGAAGGGAAAAAAACGATATTTATCTCCATGCCAGGGGTTCCTTTCGAAATGAAAGCGATGATGGCCAACGAAATTATCCCCCGCCTGCAAAGCTGTTTTAACACCCCCTTCATTTATCATAAAACGGTTCTGACCCAAGGCATAGGGGAATCGTTTCTGGCAAAAAAAATTGAATTTTGGGAAGACAACCTGCCCGAAGAAATCAAACTGGCCTACCTTCCACAACCCGGCATGGTCAGGCTCAGGCTCAGTGGAAAAGGGAATGAAGAAACCATGGTCAGGGCACGGGTTTCACAAGCCATCGGGGAACTTGAAGCCATCATTCCCGAATACATTTTTGGATATGATGAAGAAACCCTGGAAGCAATCGTCGGAAAACTTCTTCTCGAAAAAGGAAATTCACTGGCAACGGCCGAAAGCTGTACGGGCGGATATATTGCCCACCTGATCACCAGCATTCCGGGAAGCTCCGGCTATTTTAAAGGTTCCATCGTGGCCTATTCCAATGAAATGAAAGAGGAGCTGTTATCGGTTCCCTCCGGCAAAATAAACCAATATGGAGCCGTAAGCGAAGAAACGGTCCTTGAAATGGCCATATCGGCCCAAACCCAATGCAACGCCGATTATGTCATTGCCACCTCCGGCATTGCCGGGCCCGACGGGGGTACCCCCGAAAAACCGGTCGGGACGACGTATATTGCCATCGCCACCCCCACCGAAGTCTTTGCCGAAAAATATAGTTTCGGGGATGACCGTAGCCGCAATATCCGTAAAACCGCCCTCCAGGCCCTGGCCCTTTTAAGAAAAACCTTGATCGGACAATAACGGGAAACATTTTTTACTTGTGCTTTGCAGTTTTAAAAAAAATTCCTATCTTTGCACTCCATTTTTTAACAGCATTAATCTGAAAACCCATGTCAAGGATTTGTGAAATCACAGGGAAGAGCGCCATCAAAGGAAATTCGGTTTCCCATTCAAATAAAAAGACAAAACGTTGGTTCAACGCCAATATACAAACAAAAACATTCTTTGTTCCGGAAGAGGGCAGGGAAATCACCTTAAAAGTTTCGGCAGCCGGTTTGCGCAACATCGATAAAAAGGGCGTTTACGCCTGTATCAAAGAAGCCAGGGAAAAAGGGTTCCTTAGCAGATAAAATTTTTATCCCGAACATGGGTGCTGTTACAATATGTAACAGCATTTTTTTTGCCCGTTTATACTGCACCTTACAAAAAATACAAAGCATTTTTCTGTTAGATGCAGTTATACCGGGAGAACCAAATGCTCAATACTTGCAAACCTGTTCCGAACCGGTATAACCCAACCTGCATACCGTGACAGGGCATGAAAAAACTTCATTTTCCGCTGTAAATCTTGCTGATTTTTATGCGCCTGTGCGAAATTAGAAAATGTCATGTACATTTGTATTGATAAAATTCCCGGAAGATGAAGACACTTCATTTAGACCTGAACAAACGTTATACATACGCTGATTATCTCACCTGGATGGACAACGTAAGGCGCGAGCTGCTCAACGGGTTTATAAATCTGATGACCCCGGCCCCATCAAGAAACCATCAACGTATCTCTACAAACCTTGTCAGTATTTTCTGGAATTTTTTACGCAATAAATCCTGTGAAGTTTACCATGCGCCATCGGATGTCCGCCTCCCAAAAGATAAAAACGGCCACAACGACAAAACCATTACCACGGTGGTGCAACCCGACATATATGTAATTTGCGACCTGTCGAAAATGGATGATAAAGGCTGCCTTGGGGCCCCCGACCTGATTGTTGAAATAGTTTCAGCCAACAATTCAAAACGCGACGTAAAAGACAAATTTGAAATTTACCAGGAACATGGGGTCCGGGAATACTGGATCGTAAACCCCAACGACGAAAACGTAACGGTCTTTGTATTGGATAAAAATGAAAAATTTCAGTTCATCGGCATGTACGCTGGCGACGACAAAATTCCGGTAAACATTTTCAATGGGGATTTGAGGATTGATCTTTCAGAGGTTTTTCTGCCAAAAACAACCGTTGAGGCCAAACAGCCTTAACCACACTGGTACGGCCATCCAGGCATCATCTTCCCCGTATGGCTGTTTCAGGCGAAGATCGATGAACGATGATCGAATGATTGACAATGAAAGGCATTCAATTCCGGAAATGTTGGCCGGACGCAATATTACAACAGGAATGGGAACGTAAATTTTTAAAAGAAATAATTCAAACGGTTTTCCGTTAATTACTAAGTCGCCCCAATTGCCACGAATGAGAGAATGCTTTCTGTTTTTATTCCCCCTGCTGTTCTGTCCGTTAATTACCCGATCGCAACAGGCCCATGGCCCTGATGAAAACCACGACCTGGTCCAGTTTTCAGGCATTGTCATCACTATCGACAGCCTCAACCCGGTTCCCTATACCCACATCGTGGACCAAACCAGCCATCGGGGAACCTTAAGCGATATTTCCGGATATTTTTCATTTGTTGCCCATAAAAAGGATACCATCCGGTTTACCGCCCTTGGGTTTAAACCCGCTTCGTTTATCATTCCCGATACCATAACCCAAAAACGATATTCCCTGATCCAGTTGATGACCTGCGATACCCTGACCCTTTCCCCGGCATATATCTTTCCCTGGCCAACCCTGGAAGAATTTAAAAAGGCTTTCATTGAAACAAAAATACCCGATGACGACCTGGAAATTGCCCGAAAAAACCTGCTTGCGGCCGATATCCGGATGATGGCCGAAAATTATCCCATGGATGCCCAGATGAATTATAACAATTTTATCGAAAATCAAACCAGTAAACTATACTATTCCGGCCAACAACAGCCCTTCCAGATTTTTAACCCGTTTGCCTGGGCAAAATTCATCAAAGCCTGGAAAGAGGGAAAATTCAAATCTCAGGAAGAACGTCTTAAATAATAAATAACAGGTGAAATACCTCTCACTCATAAGCGCTTTACTACTTGCGCTGATTCCGATGGAAATAAGTGCCCAGCAACCTGTTGCCAGTATTACCGGCCGCGTTTTCCTTTCGGCGACAAACCTCCCGCAACCCTTTGTCAACATCGCCATAAAAGGTACCAGTTCGGGAACAACGACACGACAGGATGGCCGCTTTGAATTGACCGTACCAGCCAATCGGCCCATTACCCTTTTATTCTCGTTTATCGGATATGAAACCGATTCCCTGCCCTTATACCTGGCGCCCGGCGAACAACGTGAAATCAACCCGGTACTGAAAGCCGTTTCTACCCAATTGGAATCCATTGAGGTCAGGGACCAGCAGGTACGCGCCAATTCGTTCAGCCGCCTCGACCCCAAGGTAATGACGTTTATACCAACCATCAACGCCAGCGTGGAAGACCTGATTAAAACCCTTCCCGGTGTGGTTTCACGAAATGAACTCAGCTCACAGTACTCGGTCAGGGGAGGAAATTACGATGAAAATTTAGTGTTCGTCAACGATATTGAAATTTACCGCCCGTTTCTGGTCCGATCCGGCCAGCAGGAAGGACAGAGTTTCCTCAACCCCGACCTGGTATCGGGAATTTCGTTTTCGGCCGGGGGGTTCGATGCCAAATATGGCGATAAAATGTCGTCGGTCTTAGATATCCGGTATAAAAAACCAACCTCCTTCGCCGGTTCGTTCGACATCAGCCTTCTGGGAGCTTCAGCCCATGTGGAAGGCCGTCTTGCAAAAAAGTTCTCCTACCTCCTCGGGGCAAGGTATAAAACAAATGCATACCTGTTAAAATCACTCGACACCAAAGGAAATTACAAACCCAGGTTTTTTGACGTACAGGGCATGGTCAATTATGAAATCAATAAAAAATGGGAACTCTCGTTGTTTGGCGCCTGGGTTGACAACGCCTACAAATTAATCCCCGAAACACGGGAAACCAGTTTTGGGACCCTCGACGAAGCCTATAAAATCACCATTTACTTCGATGGCAGGGAAGTCGATTCCTATCAGAATTGGCTTTCGGCCCTTACCCTGTCGTGGAAACCAAACCCCAGCCTGCGCCTCAAACTGATCTCTTCTGCTTATCAGACCCATGAAGCCGAAACGTACGATATTTCAGGCGAATATTGGCTTGGCAAACTGGAGGTTTTCCAAAATAGCAGCGAAACCGGCCAGGTAACCGAAATTTTAGGCGTTGGGGGTTATCTCCAGCATGCCCGCAATTATCTCGACGGGACCGTGTTCAATATGGAACATCGCGGGTGGTGGGAAAAAAACAACATCAACCTCCAATGGGGCGTCAGGTACCAACATGAGTTGTTCAAATACATCGTCAACGAATGGGAGGTACAGGATTCATCGGGCTACACCCTTCCCAGGCCCGTCGATTCACTCGGCTCTCCCGACCCACCCCACGAAGACCTTTTCCTTTACCATTTGGTGCGGAACAACAATACCATTTCTACCAACCGTTATACAGCCTTCGTTCAAAACACCTGGGTTTTTAAAAACCAACACAACGAAATTTCGCTTACTGCCGGCCTGAGGGGCATCTATTACGATTACAACAACCAGATATCCCTTAACCCAAGGGTGACCCTTTCCTTTAAGCCTCACTGGAAACGGGATATGGTGTTCAGGCTATCAACGGGATATTATTCGCAACCCCCTACCTTTCGGGAAATGACCGATCTGGAAGGAAACATCGTTGGGGACCTTAAAGCGCAAACCGCCATTCATGCAGTTGCCGGAAGCGACCTCTATTTTAAAGCCTGGGGGCGCCCTTTCAAATTTGTAACGGAACTCTACTATAAGTACATTCAGAACCTGATCCCTTACGAAATCGATAATATGAAGATCCGGTACTATGGGACCAACGATGCGCACGGATATGCCACCGGAATCGATTTCCGGATCAACGGGGAATTTGTGAAAGGGGCAGAATCGTGGGCCAGCCTCTCCTTCATGAAAACAGAAGAATACTTTCAGGGGGCCTGGATCCCCCGCCCTACCGATCAACGGTTGAGCCTGGCGATTTTTTTCCAGGATTATATTCCAAAATTTCCTACCTGGAAGATGAACCTCACCCTGATTTATGGGACCGGTATTCCATTTGGCCCGCCCGATTCACCACGGAAGGACCAAACCCTGCGCATTCCACCCTATCGGCGCATTGATATCGGCCTGTCAAAACAACTCATCGGGGAACATACCCGGTTTTCGCCTAAAAATCCTTTGCGGGCGTTCAACTCCATCTGGATCACACTCGAAATTTTCAACCTGCTCCAGATCAACAATACCGTTTCTTACCTCTGGGTAACCGATATCACAGGAAAAGAATATGCAGTTCCCAATTACCTTACCCCACGAATGTTCAACCTCAAACTGATTACCAATTTTTAATGATGCCCCACAACCCGGAACCTGTCGCCGGTATTTTCTATCATCTTCCGCTCCCACTCCTTCCCATATCCGGGCTGCATGATCTTTTTCGGAACGCCATTGCCATTGCCATTATCCAATACCTGATGACCGTCCGACAATTTGATATTCCCATCCATGTATTTTATGAAAAGATAGTGATAAAAGTCTGTCCATTTGGAAACCAGCAGGTCCCCGCTATATACCGAATAATCGGTAATGTAATCCAGACAGGCCCCGGGATCTTCCTTATATAAAAGGCCGGCACGATAATCAACAATCTCCGTTTCCCTGATAAAACGGGATTCCAACGCGTTCTGATATTTTTGAATTTCAGGGTGTATCACATTATACCGTGAATAGGCCCAGTTATTGACCTGATTAAAAGTCCAGAATGCCGAATGGTCCGACCACCGGACCATAGCCCCATTTCCGACGGCATAACTTTTTGGTATTGAACGAATTCCGCAGTACATTGGGACATAAACGCAACCATCGGTATCATCCACGCCAAACCAGAAAATGCCCCCTAACGGTGCCGGCAGCCACGATCGGGATTGTGCCACAAAACTATAGCCGGTTTGTTGGGTTGCAATGGCGCGTTCGTTGCAATAAAGTATGCTGTCGATGGTAAATTCAAGAGGGCGCCAGCGGTACGGGTTTTGAAAAGGGCCAGCCCCGAAATCGTAACGCATGTCGAGCGGCGTATCTTCAAAATGGTCGCGCATCCCATGCATTACATCCTGCAAACTTACCGGTGCATCGGGTTTGACCCAAAGCGGCAACCGATTGGAAACAAATTGGTTCGGGTTTGGCGAGTGGTCCTGGTACCAGTTTCCTTTCCGGATGATGCCAGAGGCATATTCATCATACGTTGCATTGTCGCGGATTTCCCGGTTGACCCCTCTAAAAAACGACCAAACCCGTGCATCACAATAGCGGGCCCCACCAAAATTCAACGGATTGTAAACATCCGAAAAACTAAAGCTGGCATCGTCGCCGTTGTAAAAACCATGGGCTTTGGCAAAACGGATTACATCCGGCGAATGGTAGGTTGTTTGTGCCAGGTTGGCCCAATCGTTGGTTTTCTGAAACGGGAAGGTGGTGATCCGCGACTGGTTGGCATGTCCGCTCACATATCCGTCGGGGACCATCCGGGCAACCCAAACCGCGCCCTTTTCATATTTCCCTTTACCGATAATTTCCATGATCCAGGCTTCATTCGCATCGGAAATGGAAAAGGATTCACCCAAAGAGGCATAGCCATAGGTTTCGACCAGTTCGGTTATGACACGCATCAATTCCCGAGCCGTTGCCGAGCGTTGCAAACCGATTTTCATCAGGGAACCATAATCGAGAAAGGCACCGGGCTGATGCGCCAGCGAATCAAGTCCACCGAACGTTGTTTCCCCGATGGCAACCTGTTTTTCGTTCATAAACTGCACCACCGACCAGGTGTGCGCCACTTCGGGAATCTGACCCAAGTATTTACCACTTTCATAGTGTATGATATCGCACATATCTCCTGGTTTATGGTCGGAAGCAGGATAAAAAGCAATGGCCCCATACCGGGTATGCGAATCGGCGGCATAGGTGATCATCACCGAACCATCTTTACTGGCGCCCTTGGTCACGATGAAGTTGGTACATGCGACAGCGGGCCGGTACAGAAAAACAGCCACAATGAAAAAAACAGGCACAATCAGAACATTCTTCATAAGCTATGACATTTCGGTCAGTGTTTTTTTAATGATCCCTACGGCTTCATGGATTTGCTCTTCATTGATTACCAACGGTGGCGCAAACCGGATAATGTGATCATGGGTCGGTTTGGCAAGCAGTCCGTTGTCGCGCATCTTAAGGCAAACGTCCCATGCTGTTTTTCCTTTAAACGGTTTGATTACAATGGCATTCAACAGCCCTTTACCGCGAATGAGCTCAATATAAGGGGAATGGATTTTACGGAGTTCTTCCCGGAAGATGATCCCCATCTTTTGGGCATTTTCGGCAAGTTTTTCGTCACGGACCACTTCGAGCGCAGCCATGGCAACTTTTGCAGCAATGGGGTTACCGCCAAAAGTGGAGCCATGTTCCCCAGGGAGAATGGTAAGCATGATATTGTCGTCGGCCAATACGGCAGATATGGGATAAACGCCACCGGAAAGGGCCTTGCCCAGGATGAGCACATCCGGTCGTACCTCTTCCCAATCGCATGCCAAAAGTTTTCCTGTCCGGGCAATACCGGTTTGAACCTCATCGGCGATAAACAATACATTTTTCGCCTTGCACAAGGCATAGGCTTTTTTCAGATATCCTTCGTCCGGGACAAATACGCCCGCTTCGCCCTGGATGGGTTCTACCAGAAAACCTGCTACCGTTGGGTCTTCCAATGCTTTTTCAAGGGCGCCCAGATCGTTGTAAGGAATGGGGACAAAACCGGGGGTAAAGGGCCCGAAATCCTTGCGGGCATCGGGATCGCTCGACATGGAGACCACCGTAATGGTACGCCCATGGAAATTGTTCAGACAGCAAATGATTTTTGCCTGATTTTCGGGAACCCCTTTTACTTTATAGGCCCATTTCCGGGTGAGTTTCAACGCCGTCTCATCCCCTTCGGCCCCCGAATTCATTGGTAAAACCCGTTGGTATCCGAAATATTCGGTAATAAATTTTTCATATACCCCGAGCACATTGTTGTAAAAGGCCCGTGAGGTAAGTTCCAGGGTCTGGGCCTGTTCTACCAGTGCATTTACAATCCGGGGATGACAATGTCCCTGGTTTACGGCAGAATAGGCAGATAAAAAATCGTAATAACGTTTTCCTTCCACATCCCACAAAAATACGCCTTTCCCTTTGGCAAGGACCACCGGAAGTGGATGATAATTGTGGGCCCCGAACTTATCTTCAAGTTCGATGGCCATCTGTGATGTTTTTACTTCGATCATAACCTGTTTGGTATTAAAAATTCATGAATCAATGACGGACGATGAACGATACGGTTCCCAAAACCGTTCCCTGGCTTGATAAACGGCAATAAAAAATGCCAGAAGGCAACGTGCCGATATCATAACGCCCTGTGGTTTCAACCATGGGGTATTGTGCCACCAACCGCCCCTGACCATCAAAAATATCCAAACTCCCCGCTTTCACTGCTTTGTTCATGGAAACATGGATGAACCCGGAAGCGGGGTTGGGGCTTATAGCAAGCGTTGTTTCCTGTGCCATCAGGTCGTTGACGGCATAGGGCGGCAATCCGGTAAGGGTGACATCATCAAACAATGCCTGGGAGCCAACCTGTCCGACAGAGCCAAACATATTGGAAGCATTATATCCCCCACATGACAATAAAAGGATGGTTATGGAATCGGGCATCACCGTATTGTTCCGGTAGGCAACTTCTGCATCAAACAAGGTCCAGTCGGTGACAGTTCCGTGAAAAACCAATTTGTTGTAAGCAATGGTATCTCTTTTCGAGGTCGCTGTGTTCCATTTCGACAACAATAGGATGGCCCCGGTGGAATCGCCGTTGACCGGGTACGATTTGTAATAACCCTGAAAGCGCAGTGGTTTAACGGTCCACAGATAGGGTTCCCCTAAAATGGCAGAATTTCGAGCCCAATTGATTTTAATGTTCCCGATGACCCCCGGGATCAGGATCGACATGATATCGATTCTTTGCGTAATACAACGTGCCGAATAAGAACCGGCATGGGCCGTGTCGCATCGGTAAACGGTAATGCCCGGAGGCGTGGGGATCGTATCCAAAATATTCAGGGTATGAAAAAACCCACCGGTTGGGTCATAAAAAGGTTGCGAAGGGGGTACCGGAGTATAAAGGCTCCATCCCTCGAAATCACCATTGGGAAGAATAAACTGGGCCTGGCTGATTGCCGTGAACCCAAGCAAAAACAGAACGAAGGACAACATAACTTTTTTCATATACATCTGATTTTATGGTTTTTAATTTTCTACATGTTAACAAGCAACTGCACAGAAGTGGTACGTGGCGCTTCGATGGTGATTGGCCTGAGCGAATACTCGGTATTCATAAGATTATTGACAAGCAGGGAAACTTTAAAAATGCCAAAAGCATATCCAACACGGAAATCGAGAATAAAATTACCGTCGTGATGCGCCTCCCGGTATTTGACAATCCCCGAATGCATGGCCTTTGGGGTATCGAGCTGGTACAAAAAAATATCGATGTTACGCATATAACCATAATACCTGCCCGATAAACCAGCGGAAAAACGTTTCTTATAAGTAAACTGAACATCCGATTTGACCAGGTGCTGTAACCGGTATTTCAGGATATTGTTCGTTGTATCGGTCGAAGTGTTGGCATAGGTATAATAACGTGTTTTCTGGGTAGAGGTTTCAAAGTTTTCATAATAGACCTCATCCGGGTTTAAGGCCTGGGGAACCGTATAGGTATAGCCCATCAACAGCGAAAGTTCGAGGTTCCTGGTGAGTTTTCCTTCACCGGCAAGGGTGGCGTCAACCCCATATATCTGTGCCGGCCCCGTATTGAGAAATTTAAAACCGATGCTCTTATTGATATCGCCATGGCCCCAGATCCCGAAATTGAATTCCACATAGTTCCAATAATTTTCATAAAACCCAGCCACATCAATCATACCGGCAAATTTTCCAACCTTGAAAAGCTGTTTGACCCCCAGTTCATAAGAATTGCATGTTTCCGATTGCAAGGCCGGGTTCGGATAAAAGCCAAACCCTCCGGAATTGGTCGTGATATACCGTTCGCCAATGCTGGGTGCCCGGTACCCTTGTCCTGCAGAAGCGCGGATATACGTCCCTTTCGACGCCTGCAGGTTCAAACCGGCCCTGAATATCGGTTTACCCTCGGTAAGATCGGCAATGTTGTAATATTCGTATCTGGCCCCGGCTTCAATGGTGAGCCGTTTAAAAAACTTTTTCGAAACCTGAAAGTAAACGCTGAAGTTTTCAGAATTGTAACTGCCCGATTGATACGCGGTAGTCGTACCATCGGGGGCGAGAATGCCACTGAACACCTGTCCTTCGCTATGGGAATAAACATTCATAACCCCGACAACCAGGTTGAGGTCCCCCAAATTTTCGTACCTGCGATTGTACTTAAGCTCATTGAACAAAGTCACATACCGGTTCGACTGGTTGTTGTTGGCGTTTGTATTTCCATAATAAACCCTGTTCTTGAAACTGAATTGATTACCCTTGCTATCAAAATATTTAAGAAAGGGATCAGCATAAAAACTGAAAACTTTAAAAAGGGAAAGGGCACCAGGATAGGAACGGAAGATATTGGTATCGGCATCATACCAAAAATAGGTCTCGGCGCTTTCGTTGTACATAAAATTTCCATTCAACCCATACGTAAGGCCTTTGACCTTTTTGTTCCGTACCCGGGTATTAAAATAAACTTTGGCGCGCCTGATAAATTCGCCACTGTTAAAAGCCGTATCGGAAGCGGCTTCGGGAACGCCGCGGATATACCCTTGATCGTCAAAATAACCGGCCCCGACACCCAGGTCAATGTTATCGAGCTGCTGGAGGTGCGATACCGAAATTCCATACTGGATGGGGTTAAAACCGGACCACGGGGAGGAAAATTTATTGGAAGGCTTGCTATAAATTCCAATGAAGGAATTGATTTTTGTTTCAGGCAACGATTTTGGGTAAACGGTCCGGATATTGATCACTCCCGTAATGGCCGAAGAGCCATAAACCACCGAAGAAGCCCCTTTGACAAGTTCAATCTGCTCTACGTCGTCGATGGGAAGAAATCCCCAATCGGGCCTCCCGGCATCTCCCCGGAGCATGGGGATCTCATCCACCATCACCATGACCCTGCTGCCAAGTCCGGAACTAAACCCGCTGCCGCCCCGTATCTGAGGTTCGTTGTCGATGATGGCAATCCCGGGCAGCTTGTCGATGGCCTTGTCAACACTGGCAGGGTTGCTTACATGGATGGAGTTTGCTTTCAACACTTCGATGGTAGCAATCGATTCCTCAACTTTCTGGTCGTAACGGGAACCCGATACCACCACCGTACTGAGCTCCTGAACCGTCGGCTGGATAAGGATATCAAGGGAAAGCTCTTTTTTCGTCCCGGGAATATATACCGTTTTTTCAAACTTTTCATAACCAATGCATGAAATAACGATCACATGTTCTCCCTTGTCCAAATCCAATTTGTAATAACCGTTTTCATCGGTGAAGGTATGGCTCGGTTTTCCTTTAATGATGATATTGGCAAAAGGAACAGCATCCGAATTGGAAGCATCGATTAACCTCCCTTTGACCACCGTATGGTCCTGGGCAATCAGGTTAACAACAGGAAGGTTAATGAAAGTGATGGAAAGAAGAATAAGAAGTACAAATTGCTTCATCGGCGTTTTTGATTTACCTGTCAAAAGTAAAAAAAATTATTGGAACATCCCTGAAATTAGGTGGAAACCGTTGCCCCGGAGTTGATTACCAACGATTTAAAATGCAGGGAGGGCGATGGGACAAAAGGCCCCAATTGCAGGGTGTCCCAGTGTTGATCCATTCTTTCAATGGTAGCATCGTCCATCACAATGACATTGGGCCAGGCGCGCGAAAAATCATCCAGCTCCCTGGTTTTTCGCGTACCATCCATACAAAGAACAGGATACCGTTCCCCAGTGCCCGTTTCAGGGTAAAAACAATCCCGGGCCGGGTCCAGATTGTTGGCCACGATCCAGGCAACTTCCGAAAGTTGGTCAAGGTGGATGGAAGCATCGGTAAAAACCAGAAATTTGACATTTTGTATCCACCCATTCCGAAAAATCTCAGTGGTTAACTGACGGATCTGATCTTTTCTTGTTTTCTCCATAGAAATGACAATCAACGATATGCCATTTTTTAAAAAATCTGAACGAATGGCGTTGATTTCGGGAAACCGTGCCAGTAGGCGTGCTTCGTCCACCTGTGCTGAATTTGAAATATCGGGGCCGGTTTTTTCCTCGGGCAATTTGAAAGTTGCATCAATGCCAATTTTGCTTCCGTAAGCAAACCGTGAACTTGAGTGGTCAAGAATATCGGAAGGGCCACGCAGGATATGGACATCCATCAGCGGGTCCACCCGTTCAGATACAATTTTTGCCAATTGTTGATAATCGTACAGGTTGACGTCTGCATCGAAAACCACCATGGTTTTGTTAAACATCATTTGTCCGGCCCCCCATAAGGAACCCATGACCTTGGGCGCTTGTCCGGGATATTTTTTTTGAATCGAAACCAGTGTAATGTTATGAAAAACACCCTCAACCGGCATGTGCATGTTTTCTATTTCGGGGGCCAGGGACATTTTCAATGGCAACCTGAAAATCCGTTCGGTCGCTTTTCCAATCCAGCCATCTTCCTGTGGCGGGATACCGACAATGGTAGCAGGATAGATGGCATTTTTCCGATGGGTGATGCAGGTGACATGAAAGCGGGGAAAATAACCGGTCAACGAATAAAATCCGGTATGGTCGCCGAAAGGGCCTTCAGAAATTAATTCCTCTTTCGGATCAACATAACCTTCAATTACGAAATCAACGTCGGAAGGCACCTCCAGATGGTTGGTCAGGCACCGGACCATAGAGACCCTTTTGTGTCGTAAAAATCCGGCAAAGATATACTCGTCTAAGTTTTCGGGCAAAGGGGCGGTAGCCGCATAGGTATAAACCGGGTCGCCCCCAAGGGTCACCGTTACGGGCATCCGTTGCCCCAGTTTTTTATATTTTTCATAATGTGCCGCCGATCCTTTGTGCAGGTGCCAATGCATGCCTGTCAGATTGGGCCCGAATACCTGCATGCGGTACATCCCAAGGTTCCTGACACCCGATTCCGGATCCCGGGTGTGCACACAGGGCAACGTAATGAACGGGCCCCCGTCGGAAGGCCAGCAGGTTAAAACCGGTAACCCCGACAGATTGGGAGGTTCCATCACGATTTCCTGGCATGCCCCCCGCCCCCTGACCGTTCGGGGCATCCACGATGAAAGATCCTTTAAAACAGGCAATATTTTTAATTTCTCAACGAACCCTTCCCTGGGTGCTGCAATATGTTGAAAAAGGCGAACCATGCTCTTTTCAATGTCGTCCAACCGATCGACCCCCAAAGCCATACAAATCCGGCGATCGGAGGCAAAAGCATTGATAAGCACCGGAAAAGCAGTGCCATTGTTCTCAAATAAAAGGGCTTTTCCGCCGCTTTTTACCATCCGGTCGGCAATCTCCGTGATCTCGAGCCGGGGCGAAACAAAATTTTTTACCCGTAACAATTCATCTTCCGATTCAAGAAGAGAAACAAAGTCGTGCAGGGATTTATATGCCATATTTCTTTTCACTGAATTTCGTAGGTTTCTCCTCTTTGTATTTCGATGGGCATTTCAGCAACAAACTGGTCGCAACAAACTGTTCGCCGTTCATAGAACCAATGATGACCACCTTTTCTGATTTTTCGAAATCCTGTGGTTTAGAATTATGATAAACCACTTTTATTTTATCCCCGTTCCCATCGACCATAAAAAACGAAAACCGGTTGGGGTCTTTTAGCGCATCGTAATCGATGGGCATGGAGCGATCGAGTTTTCCGATAATATGAACCTCCCTCCCGGGAGCCTTGGCCGCTTCGGAAAATGTGGAATAGGTACCCGAATCAGACAATGTCGTTATCACTACGGCAATGATCAATACCAGTACAAGAATAAGTATGATGTGAATGGTTTTCATGATTGCCGGGCCAGTTTTTGTTCGTTTGTCTTTTTTTCGAGGTTTCTTAATTTCTGGTCAAGAAAAAAAAGATAAACAAACAAGCCAATGAAGATAAGCGATAAAACGGCAATTACGACAAATAGATTTTCAGAATGTTCCATAGGGTTACGTTGGGCATGATTTGAAAACGGGTTAAACAGGTTGAAAAAGGGTATTGGTCATTGGTTATTGGTCATTGATCGTTTGAAATTTCAATTTTCCGGATACGAACCCCCAACTGCAATATCCAAAACCCCAGCAATATCCAACCGATCATTGCAGGATAAAATACCAGTCGCAACGATGGTTCGAGATGGTTGGGCAAAATGGGCGAACTTTCTGTCCCAGGATGGATGCTTTCGCCTGAAAGGCGGGGCATTACCAATACAAAGACAATCCACAGGGGGAAAGCAAAGATATTGTAAACCGCTCCTATTTTTGCCTTCTTGCCACGATCGTCAACGGAACCCCGCAATACCAGATACGCAAGATAAATGAACATCCCCACGGCAACACCGTTTAGTTTCGGATCTTTTACCCAAAACGATCCCCAGGTGAAACGGGCCCATAACATCCCGGTCAGGATTCCCAGAACGCCAAACATCAAACCAACCTGGGCTGCTTCAACTGCAATGATATCTTGTTTTTCGTCGAATTTTTTAAGGTATCGCAAGCTATACACAAAACTGGTGGTGAGCATGGCCAACATGGCGAACCACATGCCCACATGAAAAAACAGGTTTCTCATGGCCTGGCCGATCATGGTTTCGGGAATCTCCACAAGAAACCCTGCAACCACGCTGTAAAGTAAAAGGGCACAGGTTATAAACTTCCAATAATCGCGTTTATTCATAGATTTTCAGATCGATTGACCTCCTTTCAAATGGTTTTCCCGGTTAAAAAATGCAAAGTCAATCGTTTAGTCTTTCCAAAGATACGGAAATAACAAATAGGCGATCATGATTACAGAGAGGTTGACGGCAATCAGGATTAAAAACAAACTGCCACTTCCCTGCCAACGGGTGGAGGTGAGTGCAAGGCGTGATAGTTTCATCAATACCGAAAGGAACGGAAGCACAATCGGGAAGGCAAGAATGGCCATCAGCGAAAAGGAATGGCCGGCCCGGGAAGCAATGGCCGCCACCAGTGTCAAAACCGACGATAAGGCCAAACTTCCAAGGGCCAGGGTCGCCAGAAACAAGGGGATATGGACAACCGGGTTTCCCATCAGTAATAAAAAGAAAACAAAAGAGAGGGCCGATAGCGCCGACATCAGGAAAAAGTTGTAAATAATTTTTGAGAGCAGCGCGGCCTGTGGACTGGAAATGGTGTAATAATAGAGTTGCCGGCAGGGGTTTTCCTGGATAAAACTCTTTGATATCCCGTTTACCGCAACAAAAAGTAAAATGATCCAAAACAGGGAATTCCAGGTTTCAGGGCTTATGGCGTTTACGAAAGCCAGATGGGCAATAAAAATGGTAGAAACCAGATAAAGGAGGATGCCATAAATCGTTTGTTTCTGTCTGAATTCCAGCCGGAAATCCTTTGCTATCAAAGTTTTTATTTCGGTTAACATGGAAGGGAACGGCATCTCGGCGAGTATCGATAAAAAACCCCGCAGACAACTGCGGGGTTTTAGGGTTCATATTAGCGGATCAAATTCTATGGCGCAAAACAAGCCGGATGGCCAAAATTATTGAACAACCATTTTATGGGTTACTTTTTCTGAACCCAAAATAACGGTATAGAAATAGATACCGGGAGAGAGGGCGCTGACATCTAAGGTAAGGTCGTGATTTCCTTGGCTAAGCGTCCCTTTATGGATAGCCATGACATTGGCCCCGGCAATATTGGATACCATCAGGCTTACGTCGGCAGCCCGTACCAGGTTCACCCGGATACGGGTTACATCCATGGCCGGGTTCGGGAAATTCTGAAGCACCTTGTTTTCAACATTTTGTTTGTTTCCTTCAATGCCGGCAGGGAACAGTCCACTGGGGTCGATTTCAAAAGCAACAATGTTACAATCGTGGACCGGGATAGAGGTATCGACAGTATTGGAACCTGGCTGATCGCTGGTTTGGTAAATAACCTGTAATTTCCCGTCTTTCAACCCTTTTGCCATACTGGGATAGACAAACTCCTGAAAAATATATAAAAATCCGCTGTTCATATCTTTCATGTCGGTCCAGTTGGCATGGTCATGAAATTTGATACGGCAATAAATATGCCGGTAATTGAGCAGGTCGGCCGATGGGTTTTCCCAGGTTACCGCCGACCATACAGCATAAACATTGTTGTATTCGTCGATGGAGAGTTGGGGGAAACTGGAAAGGCCGACGCGGTAATTGGGCGCCGTCAGGATGGTATCGCCGGGGCCTGGCCCGTCGGTTACATATCCAAGCAACTGGCCGTTGGCATCGAGCACGTCAAGATCGAGGCTGTCGGTGACCATGGGCATGGTCGAATTCCAATACACCAGGCCATTTTGGTTTATAAAAATATATCTTGTGGAGCCTTCCATGTATCCGCCACCAATTCCAAAAGCAACATGAAATACGCCATTGTGGTCCATTTCAACCGCTACGGCCCCATCTGAATTTCTAAAAGGGGGAACATCCGTAACAGAGGCCGGCAATTTTTTGTTTGCATTTGAAAGTACCGGGATTTTAGTCCATGTTTCGCCATTATCGGGCGACCACATGACAAAAGTATCGACCCATGGCCCTGAAACGGCGAAGTATATGGTATCGCCATAAGGGGTGCCCCAGGCATACTCGTCGCCATTAAACCCATTGTAATTGGTTGAATCCAACTGTGGGATGATAACATCTTTTTTGTCCCAGGTAAGACCGCCATCGAGCGAGCGGTAATACAACAATGCATAGGATTCGTCCAATCCCATGTAGCCGGAATAGGTAGTGGCCAGGATGTGGACATAGTTGTGGTCAGGGCCATTGGTCATTGTCCTCGGCCATGAAATATCGACTGCCCCGGCAGGCCCGGCAAGGATGGATTGGGTCCAGGTCCCGGTGCTTTTGTTGGGCCGTTTACAAACAATAAGCCCTAAAAGATCATCATGGGTAACCACCATTTCGCCGTTTGCGCCCCAGGGCACATACGAAGGCCATCCGGCCCGGCGGGTTTCAATCCGGGCGGTAGGGGGATCGCCCCACGAAGAACCGTCAAAATAGTTATATCCTGTTCCACGTTGCGCATTGTTCGTTGTTCCCCGTATCCAGGTCCCTCCCATCGTCCCATCGGGATGGAGGTATATTCTGTTTTGGATAGCCCCGTTGGTTTGCATATCGTACCGGGTTTCGCCAAGGATGGTCTCATCAAGGACAGATTTTGAATTGGCTACATAATTTAAAGGCTGGGAAGGTTCCACCTGTTCTTTGATGGCCTGTGCAGGAATTGCTTTTCTGGCAACAGTGGAATATTTCATCTGCGCCATGGTCATTGCACTGATACAAAAGACCATAAGAAATAGTGTAAATTTTTTCATGGGGTTCATGTTAATGGTTATTGGATTTACTTGACACAAACTTACAAAAAAAACAGACATAATCAATTAAATTGACAACTATTTTCAATCCAATCGATGACCTGAAATGAACAAACTGCAAACCCGTTGTTTTAAGGGATGAATGTGCATAAAAAAAGCTGCCCCCGGAGGAAGCAGCTTTTTATAATAAGGTAAATTAAATTACTGAACGATCATTTTCTTTGTGATTTTCTGATCGTTGACCAATGCGGTCACCAGATAAACGCCGGAAGAAAGGGCACTGGCGTCTAAGGTGTATTGTTTTGTACCAGCAGCAACCATCCCTTTATTGGAGGTCAATACCTGCTGGCCAACGAGGTTCGACACAACGATGGTAACCGTTGCCCCCTGGTTTAAATGAAGAATGACAGAAGCGGCATCTTTCACCGGGTTCGGGGAAACGACCATGGTATTGAGATCGATCTGTTTTTCGCTGGTTCCAACGGGGAATGGCGGATTGGGCACTGGAATGGTGAAGTCGGAATTCTCGTAGGCAAAATCGCAGAGATATTTAAACTCAACACTGGCGGCAGGATCGGTCGGCACGGAGAGGAACTCGGTTACAATGGGCAGCGTGTATTTGTTGTTGTCGGTAAAAACATAATGCGAAGTACATTGGAACCAGGCCTGTGAGCTTACGTCAGAAATGAGGGAAACGTTGTCGGGTTGGTTCCCGTCCCAGGCTGAGGTGATTTTGTTGGTAACAAGGTCAAATCCACGGGCAAAGACATCGGGCATGCTGTTGTCGTCAACACCCGACATTTGTGTGTCGTCCCAGGTCACAAAAATTTTGTCACCGGTTTGTGTGGAGGCAATATTAACGCGGTTGTCTTCGGTCAGGTCGCCGAAAGTACCACGGAAAGTCCAGGGATAACCCATGGCAACGCCGTTCCAGGTAGCTCCGTCATCGGTGGTATAGATATCGAAAACAGCATAGGTGCTGTCTTCGGTCATAATGGAATAGTCGGCGGTAGGGACCCCAATGATTACCCCAATGTGGGGATTTCCCCATTTATCAACGCTCAGGTCGCAATCGAAAGCGGTGGTGTAGGGAATTTCGTCACGGGTTGGCAGGGGCGGTTCAAACCATTGCGAAATGGTGAAATCGCTCATATAATTTTTCACCCCTTCAATTCCGTCGGGGCCGTCCAATTGAACCGCAATCGGGTCGCTCCAGGTCAAACCGCCATCGATCGATTTGAACAGGATGGGATAATAATTGGCAAAATCGCCAATCTGAACCGCGTTTCCATTGTTGGCAAGGACGACAACCCAGACGACATTGCCGTCGGGGGAGGCTGCGATGCGTTCGTTGGCGGGACGTTCATTGTCTTTGGTAACTAAGGGCAGTACGCTCTGTGTATAATCGAAAGCGTGGGTTTCATTGTTAAAGATACCTCTTCCCAGGACGATATTTCCCATATAGACACCAGAACCGCTTTCCCAATTTTGTTCAATATCGGTGTAGAAAGCCAACCCGTTTTGAGTAAGGGTAAAACCATCCGAGATGTAGGTATAGGGGGGTGGGTCGTACCAATACATCGTCTTCACGGAATCGGACTGGTTTACCAAGTTACAGGAACCATGGCTATAGCCGCCCCAGGTTGAAACAAGGTTGGAGAGGTTTGGCGCTAAATAAATAGCATAGGCATTTTCAATATCCAGGTTGCCAGCGGGATTGTAAATACCGCCTTGTGGATAACGGCCGGCATCGAGATAATACTCTGCGCCTGGCAAGGTAGCAGAATAGATCTGATAATTTTGGGTTCAGTCATCGTCACTTTGTCCCAGGTTTACGCCAAGGTCGGCAGCCAGGTATCCGGATAAACTCGGGGGCGCAGATCCCGGGCCCATGCGGTGGATGTTGATCAGTGCGTTGAGGTTGTCATCGGCCCAGACCATGGTTTTCTGCCCTCCGGCGTAACCATATCCGTAAGCATTTGCCGAAGTGCCAATGGTAATAACGTTAACGAAATCCTTTGAACCTTTGGTGTTTTTCAGTCCTGCAGGTTGTGGTTTCACGGTAACATTTCCAGAAGGGTTGCTCACCGGTTCGATTGCAACTTTCTGTCCGGTAATGGGTTTGGCAGACTGAACACCCGGTTTAACCTGTGCGTTTTGCGCTGTTGTTGCCATTGCAAAAACAAACGCCAGGCTCATGAGTAAAAATTTTTTCATGGGTTTGGTTTTTGGTTTGACTTAGTTGTTAAAATATTTCATTGCACAAACTTACAGAATTATTCCCAATTTCCGGAAATTTTAACAAAAAAATTAAAAAATTATGAATTCCTGGATCACCCCAAAGAACGGAAGGGCACAAAAAAAGCTGTCCCGAAGACAGGGGACAGCCTCTTTTGAAAATTGGTTATGGACCGGCTATTCAACCAACATTTTGTGGGTAAATGCTTCGCCATTGATCTTTACGGTATAAAAATAAATTCCGGGGATTAATTGGCTTCCATCGATGGTCATGCGGTGTGTGCCTGAGCCCATCGCGCCCTTGTCAACGGATTGCATTTTTTGTCCCATGATGTTGGAAACTTCCACTACGACATTCGCTGGTTTATCAAGATACACATTAAAAAAGGCGATATCTTTCACCGGGTTGGGATAATTTTGTCCGACCTGGTTTTTGCTGGATAACGTTTCGGGGGCGACGCCGGTGGGCCAGAAGGAACTTCCCGGGATTTCGCGGTATTGCCAGAAATTATCATGATACGGAATGGCACCGGTAGTACCGGATGTTCCGACCGCGGTACCCGGTTGGTCGGCCGTTTGGAAGATAATCCGCAATTTATCGCCGGTTATTTTTTTGGCCATTACAGCCCAGATAAATTCATAGCCATAGTACATGATCCCTTCATTAAAATCGATGGGGTCGGTTGACCAGGTGGTTTGGTCGTGAAATTTGGCGCGGCCGTATATATGGCGGTAATTAATTTCTTCAGGGCTTGGGTTTTCCCAGGTAACCTGGCTATAAATTACATAAAGGTTGTTGGCGGCATCGACCGACATTTGCGGGAAGGTGCTCAGCCCGGTACGATAGCTGGTCAAAATCTTCAGGGTATCGCCCGGGTTGGGGCCATCGGAATAATAACCAAGCAGCTGGCCATGGGCGTCAAGGGTATCGAGGTCCAGGCTGTCGACCAGCATGGGCATGGTGGTATTCCAATAGATAAGCCCGTTGTTGTACAACCGGATATACCGGGTACCTGCTTCTACGCTTCCACCGCCAATGCCGGAAGCAAAATGGATAACCCCATTCAGGTCCATCTCGCAGGCAACAGCACCGTCGGATGATTTCCAAGGGGGGATGGTGCCGGTGAAGGTGGATGGCAATTTTTTATATCCGTTGCTTAAAATGTCAATCTTTGTCCAGGTATCGCCGTTATCGGTCGATTTCATGATGCATGCATCTAAGTATGGGCCGCCCATGCAAAAATAGATGGTATTCCCATTGGGAAACCCCCATGCATAGGTGTCGCCTGAAAAATTGGTGTAGTTGGAAGAATCCAATCCGGGAAGCTGAACGCCCTGTTTGTCCCAGGTCAGGCCCCCATCCAATGAACGGTAGTATAGCAGAGCGCCATCCAATCCCTTATAGAGGGCCCCACCATTGCCTGTAGGGGCAGTAAGGGCGATCATGTGCACATAATTGTGGTCTGGCCCGCTGGTAATGGTCCTTGGCCACAACATCTCTTTTGTGAAACCTTCCGGTTTCGGAACGATGGTCTGGGTCCAGGCCCCGGTCCCTTTGACAGGACGGGTCGATTTGACCAATCCTGCGGTAGCGCTTTGATGGGCAATAACAATCTCCCCGTTTCCGTTCCAGGCATCGATGGAGGGCCAGCCCGTTTTAACCGTTTCAAACCGTGTGGTTACCAAGGGCATCCACTCCGATCCGTTAAAATAGTTATATCCCGTACCGCGGTCGGCAAAGCCCGGATCGCTCATACTTGTGGTCCAGGTTGCAGCCATGGTGCCATCGTCGTAAATCACAAGCCGGTTCTGGATGGCTTCATTCGACTGAAGGTCATAACGGGATTGTCCGAGTTCATCCTCTAACGCCGATTTGGAATTAACAGACGGGTTGATCCCCTGGGCAGGGGCCATTGCCGGATTGTCAATGGCAACAGCAGGCACCGATTTAATCAATCGGGAGCTGGTCTCCTTAGGCCGTTGCGCCATGGTTGAAAACCCAATAAAAAGCGCCAAAGCAAAAAGTAAAAAATTTTTCATGGTTGTGATTTTTAGTTTAACAAAAAACCTGGTTAAAAATATTGTACAAATATAATTAAAAAAGATATGCCAGGGAATACAGTGTTTTCATCCTGTTCATATCGTAAAAAAATATTTTTACAAAAATATCAAATTTCTTTGAAAACCCCCATTTTTTTTGGGAAAATTTAACTTTTAGTTCAGGTTTTCCCTTCCATTTGCAACGCTTTCTCCTTTGTGTCCACCGGAATGATGGTCGAACGCTGAAATTCCATGTCCTCTGAAAACACTTTCCGGTAGGTGATGTGCCGTTTTGCAAAGGTGGCCCCAACCGATTCGTGAAGGGCGCGCATTTTGGGGTTAAAATCGCCGACCCACGAAAGTTCCAGTTCGGTAATATGTGGCTTTTTTTTCATCTTTTCGTTCAGGTGCCAGAAAATTCCGGATTCAAGCCCAAACCTCTGATATTTCGGTTTTACGCCCATGATCACGATCCGTGTCCGTGTCATGGTTTTTTTTGATTTGAGATAGAAAAAGCGCAATTTGTTCCAAAGGTGCAATTTGCCATGGAGGTGTTTCAGGATCTGGTTGACATCCGGAAACTGCACCAGAAAAGCGGCCGGTTCCTGATTGTGATACGCAAACCAGATCATTTCGGGATCGACAAACGACCTGGCTTTTTCAAGCGTACGGCGGAGGGTGGATTCGTCCATGGGGGTAAAATTTTCGTGGAACTTCCAGGCATCGTCGTAAATCTCTTTAAGGTCATGCAAAAACGTATCGGCCTGGGCATAGGTAAAATGATGAAAGGAAAGTTCCGGTTTTTTCATGGCCCATTCGGCAATTTTCCAGAAACGTTCCGGAAAAGGTTTGGTAAGGTCTAAGTGGTTGGAAACCTGTTCAAAGTAATATTTAAAACCATAATCCTCAAAAAAATCCTTGTACCAGGGAGGATTGTAATTCATGCCAAACCCAGGATGGGTAAAACCTTCGACCAGCAAACCCCAATTCACGTCATTTTCACCAAAATTAATCGGGCCGTCCATGGCCTGCATGCCCCGGGCAGTCAGCCAATCGCGGCAAGCGTCAAAAAGAACAAAAGCGGCCTCCCGGTCATGGACACATTCAAAAAAACCCATGCCCCCGGTAGGTTGCTGAAACGTATATGCCTTGCGGTTGTTGATAAACGCTGCAACCCTTCCGATCGCTTTGCCATCGTCGCCGGCCAATATCCACCGAATGGCCTCTCCATGCTGAAAAAAACCATTGGCCAACGGATCAAAAACCGATTCTATTTCCCGGTCCAACGGACGTACATAACAGGAATCCCCTTTGTAAATTGCATCCACCATATTTAAAAACTGACGTCGTGTCGTGCGATTGGTAACTTCTATCAATTTCATAGTAAGATGGTTAAAAAATTAGATAACAGAAGGTTAAAAAATCCGAAAAAATCGGGCCAGGGACCGGGATACAAAAATACAATTATTCACTTCATCTTATTAACTATCTTTGCACGGGTGCATAAAAGCGTGATGAAAAAACTTGACCTGTTTATCCTGAAATCCTATCTCGGACCCCTGGTGATGACCTTTTTTATCGCCCTGTTTATCCTGTTAATGCAATTTGTTTGGAAATACATCGACGACCTTGTCGGCAAAGGGCTTGAATGGTACATCATTGTTAAATTGCTGTTTTATGCATCATCCACTTTTGTCCCCCTGGCCCTTCCACTGGCTATTTTATTGTCGTCGCTCATGATGTTCGGAAACCTGGGCGAACACTATGAACTGGTAAGCATGAAAGCTGCCGGGATCAGCCTGAACCGGATCATGCGCCCTTTGATCATGGTGTCGGTTGTCATCAGTTTGCTGGCTTTTTATTTTGCCAATGTCGTCCTGCCGGTGGCCAACCTCAAATTTTTGTCCCTTCTTTACGATGTCAGGGAAAAAAAGCTGGCTTTCAACCTGAAAGAGGGGGTTTTTTATGATGGTATCGAAGGATTTGTGATCCGGGTAGGAGATAAAGACCACGATGGCAATACCATTCGCGATGTGATGGTTTATGACCATACCAAACACATGGGGAACATTTCCCTTACTACTGCAAAATGGGGGAAAATGGAACTGTCGCCCGATAAACGGTACCTTGTTTTCAGGCTTTTTGACGGAACCAATTATGAAGAACGGATCGACCTGAGGGGCAATGAGCTAACCCGGCCTTTTCAACGGACCCGGTTTTCTGAACAATATCAAATGTTTGACCTCTCGACTTTTCAACTGACACGGACCGATGAAAATCTGTTCAAGAAAAATTATGAAATGCAAAACATTGGTCAATTGCGCCAATCGATCGATTCTATAAAAAACCAACTAAAAACCGATAGATACAACTACGACCTGAGTTACTCGAACAACCTGCCTGTATATAGCGCAATGGCAATCATCCCCCCCAAAGGAACAAACATACCGGATACCTTAAAAACAGTAAGGCCCAAGGTATTCATTGCCGACATCCTGACCTATTTTCCTGCCAAAGAACAACTGGCCATATTGGAAACAGCAAAAAACAGCGCGGTAAGCGTAAAACAAACCCTCGACAACCAAAACGACAACCTGATGTCAAAAAGCAAGTTGATCTATAACCATCAGATTGTGTTTCATAAAAAGTTTGCTTTTTCCTTTGCCTGTTTCCTGCTCTTTTTTATCGGGGCGCCATTGGGGGCAATTATCCGGAAAGGGGGACTGGGGATGCCTGCGGTAATTTCCACCCTGTTCTTTATTCTGTATTGGGTTATCTCTTTCATGGGCGAAAAATATTCGGCAGAAGGGGTACTCCCCTCCTGGCAGGGAATGTGGATATCTTCGGCCGTTCTCCTTCCCATTGGTATTTTTCTTACCATTAAGGCTACCAACGATGCATCCTTGCTCGATATAGACGCCTGGGCCCGCTTTTTCAACAAATGGTTTAACCCCTCCAAACGGCGGTTATGAAAATTTTGTTTTTATGCAATAAATCGCCCTGGCCCCCAAAGGAGGGAGGTCCCATGGCCATGAATATGCTGGTGGAAGGCCTTATAGGCGCAGGCCATTCCGTAAAAGTGCTTGCGGTCAATTCATTTAAATACAACATTCACCTTGATGACATCCCGATCTATTACCGGGAACAAACCTCCATTGAACTGATTCACGTCGATTTGAAACTCAGGCCATGGAGTGGATTGTTTAACCTTATAACCGGTAAATCATACCACGTCCAGCGATTCATCTCTGCCAGATTCAAAAAAAGGCTGGAAGAGATACTCCACCAGCAGGATTTTGATATTGTCCAAATGGAGACACTTTTCATGAGCCCTTACATCAAAACGGTCCGCGACCATTCTGGAGCACGGATCTTTCTAAGGGCACACAACATCGAACACCGCATCTGGGAAAGGGTAGCCGACGATACCAAAAACCCTTTCCGACGTTGGTATATCCGTCACCTGGCAAAAACACTGAAAACGTACGAACAACAAGTCATCCCCTCCTTCGACGGGATTGTTGCCATCACTCCAACCGACGCCGGATATTTTAAAGAAGTGGCCCTGAAGGGACAAAAAACAGGGCCCGGCAAACAAGGTCCCATTGGAAACCCGGATGGCCCAAATCCATTAAAAAACCGCCCCTTCGCCAAAACCGCCACGACCGAAACCATTTCGCCCCCCGTGGTTGACATTCCTTTCGGCGTTGACCCTTCGGCATACAAAGTAAACCAGGCTTCCATGGAATTCCCTTCCCTGTTTACGTTGGGGGCTATGAACTGGATCCCCAACCAGGAAGGGGTCCGTTGGTTTTTGCAAAATGTCTGGCCCGATGTCCACCAGGAATTTCCTTCACTGAAATACTATCTGGCCGGAAGGGAGATGCCCGCATGGATGCAAAACCTGAGCCTCGAACAGGTTGTGGTCTTGGGCGAAGTGGAAGATTCCCGCAAATTTATTTCCTCCAAGGCCGTAATGATTGTCCCGCTGTTTTCGGGAAGCGGGATCCGAATAAAAATCATCGAAGGGATGGCCCTGGGGACAACAATCATATCGACTACCACCGGCGCCGAAGGCATCGATTACAAAAAAAATGAAAATATCCTGATCGCCGACAGCCCTTGTGAATTCTTTGAAATGATTTCCCTTGTTGTCAGGGACCGCGATTTGTGCCTGAGGATCGGAAAAAATGCACGTAATCAAATCGAAACAAATTACAATTCAGAAATTCTGGTCCAAAAACTGATCGCTTTTTATAAACAACGCGCCCCGTAATACACTTTTTTATATTTTTGTCGGCTACAAGCCATATTCATGCGAATATTTTTTCTTTTACCCAGGGTCCCCTATCCAACAGAAAAGGGAGATAAATTAAGGGCCTTTCATCAGATCAAACATCTTTCAAAGCGCCATGAAATTATCCTCTGTGCATTAAACGACGGAGTATTGCATGAAGATGCCATTCCTGTTCTAAAAAAATATGTTAAGGCAATCCATATTATACCCATCTCAAAAATCACCATCGTTTTTAACCTTTTTAAATCCTTGTTCTCCTGGAAACCATTCCAGGTTGGTTATTTTTACAACCGGTTCTCGGCAGGAAAAGTCCATAAACTGATCGATCAATATAAACCAGACCATGTTTTCTGCCAACTGATCCGCATGGCGGAATATGTCAAAGAGGTTCCCGTTCCAAAAACGCTTGATTATCAAGATGTTTTTTCAAAAGGGGTTGAAAGGCGACTGGCCATTTCACCTTTCTATCTGAAACCTTTTTTAAAAATCGAATATCAAAGGCTACTCCGTTATGAACATTTTGCCTTTGAGGTCTTTGACAATAAGATCATCATTTCGGCGCCCGACCGTGACCTCATCCCCCATCCGGAAAAAAACAAAATTGTGGTCGTTGCCAATGGCGTGGATACCGATTTTTTCAAACCCATGGATAAACAAAAACAATTCGACCTGGTTTTCACCGGAAACATGGGTTATCCTCCCAACATAAAAAGCGCAGAATTTTTAGTCAATGAAATCCTCCCGAAATTAACCCTTCACAAACCCGAAATCCGGTTGCTGATTGCCGGCGCTAACCCGCATCTTCGCGTAATGGTATTGAAATCGGCCCAGACAGAAGTCAGCGGTTGGGTTCCCGACATGCGCGAATGCTACGCTGCGGCCCGGATATTTATTGCGCCCATGCAAATTGGCACCGGATTGCAGAATAAATTGCTGGAAGCGATGGCGATGCAGATTCCCTGTATCACTTCCCCCCTGGCATTCCATGCGCTGAACGCAGCAGCGGGCGAAGAGATCTTAGTTGCCAGAACGCCCGATGAATATGTGCGGCATATCTTGTTCCTGCTGAACAATCCGGAGAAATCACAACAAATCGCCAAAAACGGGTTCGATTTTGTCCACCGGAATTTTAATTGGGATACCGAAACGGAGAAGATTGAAAAACTGATCGCAAAGTGACAAAAAACCGATGGGACAGGGAGGTATTTACAAGATTACTCAAGCGTGGTTGACTTAAATTTAGAAACAAAAAACAGATTGGTTTTTTAAAATGAACGATGGCAGACGATAAAAAAATCATTTTTAGCATGGTGGGGGTTTCCAAAACCTATCCACCCCACAAACAGGTGCTTAAAAACATCTATCTCTCTTTCTTTTATGGGGCAAAAATCGGGATCATCGGCCTGAACGGCTCTGGTAAGTCAACGTTAATGAAAATCATTGCAGGCGTTGAAAAATCGTATCAGGGGGAGGTTGTTTTTTCGCCTGGATATTCTGTGGGATATCTGGAACAGGACCCATTTCTGGACGATTCAAAAACCGTCAGGGATATTGTTGAAGAGGGGGCCGGCGAAATTGTAAGCCTTCTCAAAGAATATGAGATGGTCAACAACCGGTTTTCGGAACCCATGGGCGACGACGAGATGGAAAAACTCATCCATCGGCAGGGGGAACTCACCGAGTTGCTCGACCAACACAATGGATGGGAGCTCGACAGCAGGTTGGACCGGGCCATGGATGCCCTGCGCTGCCCGATGCCCGATGCGCCGGTAAAAAATTTATCGGGGGGCGAACGCCGCCGGGTTGCTTTGTGCCGTTTACTCTTACAGGAACCCGACATCCTGTTGCTCGATGAGCCTACCAACCATCTCGACGCCGAATCGGTTCAATGGCTGGAGCTTCACCTGCAACAATACAAAGGGACCGTTATTGCCATTACCCACGACCGCTATTTTCTCGATCATGCTGCCGGATGGATCCTGGAACTCGACCGTGGGGAAGGAATCCCATGGCAGGGAAATTATACCTCGTGGCTCGAACAAAAATCGAACCGCCTGGCCATGGAAGAAAAAACAGAGAGCAAACGCCGCAAAACCCTGGAACGGGAATTAGAATGGGTCCGTATGTCCCCAAAGGCACGCCAGGCAAAAGGAAAAGCCCGGTTGAACGCCTACGACAAAATGATGAACGAAGATGTCCGGGAAAAAGAAGAACGGCTTGAACTCTATATCCCCAATGGGCCCAGGCTGGGAAACCAGGTAATTGAAGCCGCCAATGTCGCTAAATCCTTTGGGGACAATCTGCTTTTTGAAGGATTGAGCTTTTCATTGCCCCCTGCCGGCATCGTTGGGGTAATCGGTCCAAACGGAGCTGGCAAAACCACGCTTTTCCGCATGATCATGGGCGCTGAAACAGCTACCAGCGGCTCATTTAAAGTGGGCAATACAGTGAAACTGGGCTATGTTGACCAGAGCCATACCTCCATTGATCCCGAAAAAACGGTGTTCCAGGTCATCTCAGGAGGCGCCGAAAACATGCAGATCGGTGGCCGCACCCTAAGCGCCCGCGCCTATGTTGCCCGCTTCAACTTCAGCGGTGCCGACCAGGAAAAAAAATGCGGCGTCCTTTCCGGTGGAGAACGAAACCGCCTGCACCTGGCCCTGACACTGAAAGAAGAAGCCAATGTGTTGCTGCTCGATGAACCCACCAACGATATTGATGTGAATACCCTCCGCGCCCTGGAAGAAGGACTGGATAATTTTGCGGGATGCGCGGTGATCATTTCCCACGACCGGTGGTTCCTCGACCGGATCGCTACCCATATCCTGGCTTTTGAAGGCGATTCCCAGGTGGGCTTCTTTGAAGGTTCCTTTTCGGATTATGAAGAAAATAAGAAAAAACGATTGGGCGATGATACCCCGCACCGGATTAAATATAAAAAGCTGAAGGGGTAGCGAAATAGCGAAATAGCGAGGTGGCGAGGTAGCAAAACCCTGAACTCCGTAGGAGTTCAATATGGGTAAATCAGAGTAGGTTGGTTTGTTTTCCGTGCCGTAGGTACGGAATTTTGAATGTGAAATAATATGATAAAAATTGATAGTCGGTTGCTGGACGAAACATCCGCCAGGGCAAAAGTATCACCGAGGCGGAGGATGAACCACAATTTTCACAAGGAACCTGCCGACACCCTGCAACGGTTGCTCAACGCGATGGAACCCTATTCCTATATCCAGCCCCATAAACATGAAAACCCGGATAAACGGGAAGCTTTTTTTTCATTGCGCGGACGGATTGCCGTCATTGAATTCGACGAAATCGGAAATATGACCGATTATACCCTCCTTGACCCTTCAAAGGGGACCTATGGCGCCGAAATCCCTGAGCGCGCTTTTCATACCATCATCGCCCTCGACCCAAACACCGTGGCCTATGAGATCAAGGATGGGCCCTACAATCCGGATGACGATAAAAATTTTGCACCGTGGGCGCCCAAAGAGGGATCGCCGGAAGCAGATCCATACCTCAGAAAATTATTACAGCTCATCCCGGTTTAAAATCTTTACCGGAAACTGCAGGTTTTACCCTGGCCCTGTCAGGGCTCCTGTTTTCTGGTCCAATAACCAGAATTCAAGTTTTGAAAAAAGGTCGTCGGGCTTGATCGGTTTTGACAGGTAATCGTTCATGCCCGCAGCCAGGCACATTTCGCGGTCCCCCTTCATGGCATTGGCCGTCATCGCAATGATGGGGATTTTATCAAGGTTCAGGTGCTCACGGATCTGCATAGTCGCTGTTAAACCATCCATTTTTGGCATTTGAACATCCATTAAAACCAGTGCATAGTTTTTTTCAAGGATTGCCTTAACCGCTTCTTCCCCATCGGATACAACATCCACCGCAATGTTTGCTTTTTTTATCAGGGTCATGGTAACCCGCTGGTTGATCAGGTTGTCCTCGGCCAGCAAAATCCGGATCGAAGCGGGCAATGATTGTAACCGTGAAAAGATGGAGACGACCGGTTTGCCTGCTGCGTCATCATCCGTTGAACCTTTCACCCCCAGCAGTGTTAAAATGCATTCCAGCATGGTCGATTGCTTTACCGGCTTCGTGGTGCATAAAACATGTTCGAGTCGTTTAAAAATATTTTTTTCACACCAGGATCCAAATGTTGTCAGCACAATGGCGGGAACCGGGCTTGTTTTCCGAACCTCCTTCAGAAACTCAAACCCATTCATTTCCGACATCAGGTAATTGGCAATGACCAGGCCATATTTGTCTTTCTCTTCCTTTTGAATGGCCCTCAAGGCATCTCTTGCACTTTCAAATAAATGAACGGTAAAGCCGAAGCCGGCAAGCATCTCCTTCAGGACGATCAGGTTGGTTTTATGGTCATCGACGGCTATAACGTTTAAACCTTGTAACCTGCCGGGTATTTTCAGACTGATATCCTTGTTTTTATCCGAATATTTAAACCGCCCCGTGAAATAAAAAGTACTTCCCTGTTTTACTGTGCTTTTTACCCAAATCTCCCCTTTCATCAATTCGACCAGGTTTTTACTGATGGTCAGGCCTAAGCCTGTACCGCCAAACTTCCGGGTAGTCGATGAATCCGCTTGTGAAAAACTTTCAAAAATGGCCTGTTGTCTTTCTTCCGGGATCCCGATACCCGTGTCCTGTACAGAAAAGATCAGTTCCAGGTCATTTTCCCCTAAAGGATGGCCTGCCTGGACATTGTTTGAATTATTGCAGACGGTGATGGTAATTTCCCCTGTATCGGTAAATTTCAAAGCATTGCTGACAAGGTTTAATACGACCTGCCTCAGGCGCATGGGGTCGCCTACTAAGAATTTCGGCACATCATGCTTGATCAGGACATTGATATCAAGTCCTTTATCCTCTGCTTTCTGGATTATTACATCCGACACGCTTTCAATGATTTCGTGCAGGTTGTAATCAATTTGTTCAAGTTCAAGCAAACCTGCTTCAATTTTCGAAAAGTCAAGGATGTCATTGAGCAGGCTCAGCAGCACGTCGGCACTGTCTTTTGCCATTTTCAGGAACTGGCGCTGATCGGAATTCAGTTTCGTGTCCAAAACAAGATCCAGCATACCGATAATTCCGTTCATGGGGGTACGGATCTCATGGCTCATATTCGCAAGGAAATCGCTTTTTGCCCGGTTCGCCTGTTCGGCCTCTGACCTGGCTTTTTCGATGGCCGATGCATTGTCCTGCAACTCCCGGTTCAAGGCGACAACACCCCGGTTTGTCTCCTCCAGCTCATGGTTGATGGTTTCAATCTGGTTGTTTCGCTCCTGAATTTGTTTGAGGAGGAACATCAGTTCGTTGTTTTGAGAATTGATGGTATCGACCATACTGGCATCGCCGCGTTCAATGGTTTTTGAAAACGCCGACTGTATTTCGGCCAACCTTCCTTTATCATGCCTGGCCGCATGGCGGGGAAGCCATTTAGCCGCTGTGATGGTGGTCCCCATTCCGGCCTGCGACCGGATATTAAAATCATCCATCAAACGCTGCGACCCCATCAGGCCAACGCCCATGCCGGTTTTTGAGTGGAAATTTCCCGATTCAATGGACCCCAGGTCACGGATCCCCGGGCCTTTATCGGTAAAAACGACCACAATGCCATCGGATGCATCCTTTCTTACTGCAATGGAAAAATCCATCTTCCCCCCCTGTGCGTGTTCGATCATGTTGCGCGACAATTCCGAAACGGCAGTCCCGATCCGGATACAGGTTGTTTTATCGAACTGCAATTCAGAAGAAAGCAACGATGCGAGGTTGCGCGAACGAACCACATCGGATTCGAACTGAACCGGGATTTCGCCAATCTTATATAGCGTAGCGGATGATAAGAACGGTAGCATCGTCATTGGCCCTTGAAAATTGATTGATAATATGTTCGGCGCTTTTCTGCGGATGTTCGCCCCAGTCAACGTCATCGGCTTTCCAATGTGTCGTAATTCCATCGGAGTACATGCAAACAAAATCACCAGGGTTAAAATCAAAATCAAAAACCCTTGGGGTGCGCATGTTGTGCCCCATAATACCGCCATAGGACATCAGGTTTTTCTTGCCTTGCGAAGTAAAAAGAAACCCTTCGATATTGCCAATGCCTGAAAATGACAGATTTTGAGCGGCGGTATCGAGGCGCACCAACCCAATCGTTGAACCCCGTGTGCCCTGAAGGGCATGGTGCACATGCCGCATCAATAGGGCGACGGGCAATTCGGCCTTCAGGATAATTTGCTCCCGGGCCAGGTGCGATGCCAGGTTGGCCTCAATGCCATGGCCCAGGCCGTCGATCACGGCAGCCACACTCAGGTTTGGCCCGAAATGGTTGACAAGGTAATTGTCGCCGTTCACCAGTTCCCCGGGTTTGCTTCGCGAAGCTGCGCCGATTTCAAGTTTTCTGTTTGTGCCCATCCAGGACCGGACAGGTAAATATTTTAGGGTCCGGATGCAGTTATTTAACGGAAGATGACCCGAAAAAAATGTTTCCCTGAAATCAGGGGCTAAGGAGGGGTTGATTTCCATTTCATCCGAAAACCGGCGGATGGAACCCATGCCTATTCCAAGGGATTCTTTTCCGGTATAACCATCTTTCAAAACCATTTTGAGGTTCCCGATGCCCTTACCGGAATCACAGCACCACACTTCAATTGCATTGTGGTTTTGAGCATCACTAAACTGACAAAGGACCAATTTTCCTTTCCCGCCTCCATGCCTGATCACATTGGTAACCAATTCGGTGACCATAATGGCCACCTCGCCGGTCTTGACTTCATCAAAACCCATCTGGGCAGCAAGGTTTACTGCTTTGCGGCGGCAGATTCCCACATCGGACACGTTGTCAATTTGCAGGCTGAGAATGTTCGTGCGCGTTACTTCCATTTCATGATCCGTACAGTAGTTCCCTCATTTACTTTCGATTGAATTTCGAACCGGTCAACCAATCGTTTTGCACCCGGCAAACCATATCCCATTCCAAGGCCTGATGTAAAACCATCGCTCATGGCCAGTTCCAGGTTTTCGATTCCAGGGCCCTTGTCCCGGCAGGTAACAATAAGCGCCTGGTGACTGTCAACCATTCCGCTTTCGATCACCACCTCTCCCCCGCCTGCATAATTGTACATGTTGCGGAACAGCTCGCTTACCGCTGTTGTAATGCGGGTCTGGTCAACAATGCCCATGCCCGCATCTTTGGCGCATTGCCTGATCGTCTGCCTAACCATGACGATGTCGTACTCAGTTTCAATTTTGAATGTGCCGAGCAATTCAGTTTTAATATCGTCAACAATTTCAGGCATAAAAAAATGAGGCATTAAAGGTCATGTTGCTGGCTCTTCAGCCTTCTTTCAAGCATCTCCATCCCCTTTTCCATATTCAACGCAGTATCAACGCCGGGCATCTCGAGGCCCAGTTCAACAAGCGTAATGGCAACGGCCGGTTGCATACCGACAATCACCACGGCCGTATCCATAATGGCAGCCATGGAGGCCATCCCCGAAAGCATCCGGCCGATGAAGGAATCGACCAGTTCGAGCACCGAAATATCGATCAGCACCCCTTTTGCCCTTGTCTTTGCAATCTCTTCGAGAATCTGCGATTGCAACTGAATCGCCATCCTGTCGTGCATATCCACCTGGATAGGCACAATCAGGTAATCGTGGATTTTGATTATCGGAATCCTTTTTTCATGTAAGTCCATCGTGATTTATTCTACTTGATCATTAGGGATAATGATATTATTCAGCGCTTTGACCTCATCGGTGCGCTTATTTTGCTTCATGGCATAGATCATGGCATCCTGCAAAGTTGCCTTTGTCCGGATCGCCGACAAGTCGATGCCAAGATGGACGATCGTTTGTGCAATGGCCGGGCTGATCCCCGAAATAATGCATTCAGCGCCAAGAAGGCGCGCCGAAGTAACGGTCTTTAACAAATGGTTGGCTACCTGGGTGTCCACCGTCGGGACCCCGGTGATATCGAGGATGGATATGGTACAGCCGGTATCGACAATTTTCTGAAGCAGGTTTTCCATCATGATCTGGGTGCGCTGGCTGTCAAGGGTTCCTATCACCGGCAGGATCAGGATATTGTCCCATACTTTGCTGACCGGGCTCGAAAGTTCAAGCAAGTCTTCCTGCTGCTGGACAATGGTTTTTTGCTGTTCCTGGATTTTCGACAATTTGGCTTCCAGTTCTTTCTGCATTTTTTCGCGCTGGCGCAATTCATCCGTCAGGTCGTTGATCAAAAGATCAATGGCGGCTTCAATGCCGCTCAGATCGTCTTCGATGTCAGATTGGATACGTGCATCCATGTCGCCGGCAGCTACCGAGGCAAGGATATCCTCGATCCGGTCAATCCGTTCTTTCATGTTTTTAACATTTCCCGCTTCTTTCATTGCTTTTTCCTCCTTTTTTCAATCCAGGTAAATGAATCGTTGAATTCTTTAAAAAAATCAGATTCTGCCTTTAATGAGCCCAGTTTCATCAACACCTTTGCGATCATCCGGCTGGCCGCATTGGCCCCGACGTAAGCAACTTCGGTAATGCCGGCCTTGTTCAGCATGTCGTTGGTTATCGACCGGGTTTCGCGGCTTTCCATATTTCCCCCTTCGCGCAAATCCACGATAATCTGTCGATACGGTTTCCCTTCGAGCAATTCATTGTATTTTTTTCCAAAATAGAGGGCATCTTCCGTGGTAAAATCCCCTTTTATCTTCAGGTGAAGGACCTGCTGCCCTTCATCGAACCAAATTGTATGTTCCATGCTTTCAGTGTTTAGATTTTGAACTCGAATGTGTAAAGATATAAATTTTTAATAAAAAAATAAAAGGTGGTCGATATCGATCTCTTTTCCAATTTCGATTTCAAAATAAAACTGAATGCCATTTCCACCAGCGGACAGCGATCCAAAGACTTTATCGACATATACTACCTGCTGAAAAAATACAGAATAGGGGAAATGCTGGAATTTTACCAGGAAAAACACAACCAGCACAATATTTCCTTTATCCTTAAGAGCCTGATCTGTTTCGATGATTTATACCTTGCTGAGAGGTTCACTCGTTTCTTATTACGAGCTTTTTCAGTATCACCTTGTTCCCCGCAATAAACCGGCAGAAATATATACCTGCCGGAACGGTTTTCCCATCCATCACGATCCGGTGGGTTCCGGCTGGTTGTAAACCTTCGTCCAAGATACTGATCTGCTGACCATTCGTATTGAAAAGGGCAATGCCAACATGCCCCGGAACATCCAGGACAAATTCCAGTGTTGTGCTGCCGGCAAAGGGATTTGGGAAACATTTCAATGAAGCTCCCTGGTTTTCCTGCATCTCAGGAGTATTTACGGGATAGCATGCCAGATCAATACCCAGCATTTGGAGGTAGCGGCACATCAGGTAAAGTTTGTTGCCTGGTTCAGACGTATCGGCAAGGCCGCCGTAAGGCTGGACCACGCCGATGATCTTCCCGGTGTTATATTCATTGTAAACGCCATATACGTTGTTGTTTCCGGGATCATTCAAGATCGCGGTTGAGGTTGAAGGATCCAAAATGTCCCACACATGGCCAACTCCCGGATATTGAAAACCGAGGCCGGCGAGTGTGTTCATCCCCGACAGTTCATAAACCGGATCAAAGGTCCATGTGCCCAGATTGAGGCCCAGCCAGGGGCGGATGTTATAGGTTCCGGCCATCACCGGGCCGCTGTTGAAGCATATATTTCCCTCCACATAAACACTGCCGCCGCTGTTAAGATAATTGTAAAGTCTGGGGCCATCGGTTGCATTCAGTTGATGATCATATGGGATAATCATCCCCGTGATCACGAACACGGCATCGTAATCGAGGGGAAGACCGAATTTTGCCAGATCACTCGTTTTGTACACCGAAGGGTTGAAAAACCGGATCGCCTGATAAACGCTGTCCACATAATCAAGAACCGGGCCCAGGGCGCTACCATAGTAGACTAGGATGTCGGGCCGTGCTCCGGCGAAAACCTCTGTCACCCCCGACGGATGACTCAGGTTCGGGGGCGTTTCATTGTCTCCCGCGACAAGGGTATATGAAAAAGTCTGTTCATACAACTGTTGCCCGTCGCTGTATGTCTGAACACCGGGAACGACACTATCGTGCAGTACCTGGTCCCGGTAAATGTATATCATTGCCAGGTCGTCGATGGGTGTGCCATCTGATTGTGTGGTCGGATCTGACCAGGTAATTACGGTCTTCTGCTGTAAAGCGTTCCACGACCCGGAAAGGATCACGGGGGCTGCTGGGACCGGGGAACCGCCAGCAAATACATAAACCGTTCTTTGAATGCTCACATTACCGGTAGTCAGATCATGGGCCTGTAAAACATATTCATATTGCTGACGATCAACGAGACCGGTATCGGTAAATGATTGAATACCCGGGGCTATGACTACAAGGGGGGTATTGTCGCGGAAGACGTTTATTTCAAAGTTCACCAGGGGCTGACCGTTCACAAGTTTGGTTGGATCGGTCCAGGAAAGGAGCGCTGAAGCGGGCGTTTGGTAATCGCTGTATACGGTCACATAATCCGGCGGACGCGGGTTTTCGGGAACCGAATTCTCAATGTAAGCCTGGTAAACATCGATGATGCCCATTCCGTAGGTGTTGTCTTCGCCAGGTTCCCCGAGGTCCCTGGCTGTTTCATACAGCATCTGTTTCAGGGCTGTGCCCGATTTTGTCGGGAAAGCCTGTTTAAGAATTGCAATGGCCCCGCAAACATGGGGAGCGGCCATGGAGGTTCCTCCCGAGTAAAAGTAATTTCCTGTCGGTATAAAACTGGAGCGGACGCACATGCCCGGCGCCGACACTTCCGGCTTGACCTGGTCGCCGCCAAGGGTGCAATTGGTCGGGCCCCGGCTGCTCCAGGGGGCAATAGGAAGATCATCATAGTTCCCATCAACCGCCCCCACGCTGAAAACACGGAGCGCGTTATAGTTGCACCTGGCTGGTGTAGTGACGGTAGTTGGTCCGGGCCCGAAATTCCCGGCAGCGAAAATGACGGCCACACCCGCGTTCTCCAGGTTGATGACGGCGCTGATATAAGCCGGATTGCAGGAGGGATTGGAGGCGTACCATGAATTATTGATAACAGCTGGCATATCATCCGTTGTAAAAATGTTGCCATCGGGGTTCAACATCCACTGAAAATTGCCCATGATCTCACTTGTTGTAAAATTCACATTCCTTGCAGCGATCCATTCCGCATCAAAGGCAATACCGACGGTGTCGCCTGAACTGGGTTCCAGTCCGGCCATGGTACCCATCGTATGTGTGCCGTGTCCGTCAATGTCTGCCGGAAAGGTTGTGCCATATACTGCGTCATGCCACGCTTCCGATGACGGCACGGAATTCCCATGCCAGTTCCAGTTTAATGCAGGATGAAAGCCATCCACTCCCGTATCAAGAGATCCCAGGATGACCCCCTCGCCCGTAAAACCCAGTTGCCACATTTTATGCGCGTTGATCGCCTTCAGCCCGGGTTCGGCATGACCCGGCATTTTTGGCGCGGGCTGACCTGCTACCGGCCTGACCATTTCAAAGCGTTCATTCTGTTCAAGCATCCCTACATCGGTCTGTTGAGCCAATTCATAAAGGAAATCAGGAGTTGCTTCGACGAATATGGCGTTGGTGATCCAGTAGGGCGTGTACCGGATGACACCATGGCTGATCCTGCTTCCAAGAAAACTGACCAGCTCGCCCTGAACTCTTTGGGCATGTTCCATCAGGGAGGAAACGACCGCCACTCCCCGTTCATGGGCCGTGGCATTCTGCCGGGTAAGCTGTTCCCCTAACGCATCGGTGTCGAATGGGTCGTTCAGCCAGATCATGGCCCCGACCGTTGTGCCGGAAGTCTGTGCCTTTTGAATTTCGGCCAGCAGCGCTGCTGAAATTTTTCCCTGGGAGAATCCCGATATAACAATCAGGAGAACCAGAATTGTAAGGAAATTTGTTTTCATAATACAAGAGAGTTTGAATGATGATCAGGTTCAGTTTTAATGATTTTTATTACCGATTGCTCAGTGTTTTTATGAAAGAAAAGGAAATAAATCCCGGCCTGCAACCTTGCCGCATGCCACCGGGCCAGATGTCTGCCCTCAATCTGTTCTTCATCCACCAGGACTTGCACTTGGTGAAATCAGCAGCATAATCAGAAAATAATTTTTTTCATAACAATCTGGTTTTTGAAATTATTAAAGTATGTAAATATACGGTTTTAAAAAGGGTAAATCAATCCCCATTTTGTGGTATTCCATAATTTATGGCCAAGAAAAAACCTGATGATAATCCTGAAAATGCGTATGTTTACAACAAAAACGGATCAGAAATAAAAAGAAGTGAAAGATGAAAAAAATGATTGGCCTTTGGGCGATCGCGATGGTATCGGTGGTCCCTTCCCCGGCCCAGGATCTGAACCGCCGGGAGTTCAAAGAGATGGAAAAGCAAAACGATACATCGCGCCTGGCTTTTCTGATGGCAGTCGAAAAGTTCATCAACCAGGGAGCGGTGATCGTATGGAACCACCCGGGATGAAGGAGAACCTGGTAACTGAACTGGCGCTGGATTGAAGGGCCGCCTCATAAAAAGTGATTCAGGACGGGGATCTCAGCGGTCGTAAAGTTTGTTGAGCGCCTCAGTATTGGATTGTACGTGGAGTTTTTCGTAGATGTTGTGGATGTGCGTGCGCACGGTCTCAAAACTGATCGTCATCCGATCGGCTATCTTTTTATATACGTTTTCATTGTCCTCATAAACCGTGCACATCAAGAATTGGGTGAAGGTGAGGAAAGGTTTTAATTTCTTAACGCAGCCGATCCCCGAAATTCCCGGAAGATAGATGTCCATGAGCACAATATCGGGAATCATTTCCGGGATGGTATCAAGCGCTGCTTCCCCGGAGGAACAGGTGGCAATGCATTCGAGCGAATGGGATAAGTCAATGCGCATTTCGTCGTATTTACAGGGGAAATTAAACAGTTTTCCGTCTCCAGTGTGAAAATCGAAAGAAATTGAAGAATGAATGCACCCAATGAATTATTATGATTATATCGTGTATAATCGCAAAATTTATATTATATTTGCGATTAGATTCTGTAAATTTGAATATCATGATACTTCGATTGCTTACAGATAAATTGGTTAAAAAGATGGATGATCATAAGGCGCTGATCATTCTCGGGCCCCGGCAGAGTGGGAAAACCACCATGGTCAAATCGTTGACGGATCAAATCAGTACTCCGTTTCTCTGGTGGAACGGGGATGATTTCCAGGTCCGCTCGATGTTATCGGTACTTTCTGTTGCAAACCTGCAAAGTCTTGTCGGCGATTCTCCTCTTCTTGTGATTGATGAGGCACAAAGAATAGAAAATATTGGTCTTTGTATTAAGATCATTGTAGATAATATACCCGGAGTTAAAGTAATAGCCACAGGCTCATCAGCATTTGAACTGGCCAACCGGATCAATGAACCAATGACCGGCAGGAAATGGGAATATGTTTTGCTTCCGTTATCCTACAAGGAAATGGTCAATCATCATGGAGAATTAAAAGAGCGAAGCTCTTTGCAGCACCATATGATATATGGCTATTACCCTGAGGTGATCAACAATCCCGGAAACGAAAAGGACATTTTAAAACAATTGGCCGACAGTTATCTTTACAAGGATATTCTTACCTGGGAAAAGATCCATAAACCCGACCGGATGGAAAAACTGGTAAGGGCGCTGGCTTTCCAGGTGGGGAACCAGGTATCTTATCATGAACTTGGTCAGATCACGGGACTTGATAATGAAACCGTAGAAAAATACATCGATCTTCTTGAAAAAGCATTTATTGTTTACCGGTTGGGAACATTGAGCAGAAATCTTCGCAATGAATTGAAATCAACCCGAAAAATTTATTTTTACGATAATGGAATCCGTAATGCCCTGATCAATTCATTTAATCCGATTGAAATGAGGGATGACACCGGTGTATTATGGGAAAATTTCCTGATGACCGAACGTCTAAAGTACATCTATACTCATGATTTCTGGTGTAACCGCTATTTCTGGAGAACACATTCACAACAGGAGATCGATTACCTTGAAGAATATGATGGCAAATTGCATGCCTATGAATTTAAATGGAATCCGAAAGGGAAGGGAAAAATCCCGGTTGCATTTTTAAATGCTTACCCGGAAAATGAAAACTCAACCATTACAACGGAGAATTTCAGGGGTTTCATTGGGTTGTAAACTAATATTTCACAAGCTTCCCATTGGTCTTTAGTGGGCAGTTAGCAGTTTTCAGTTGGTAAAAGTAGATTCCTGCCGGCAGCCCTTCCACATTCCACTGAACCAGATGCCTGCCCGTGGCCTGCGCTCCATCCACCAGCACCGCCACCTGCTGCCCGATATGGTTGTAAACAGATAAATTGATGTTGGCAGAATGCTCCAGATCGTATTCAATCGTGGTAAACCCGGAAAAAGGATTCGGATAACTGCGTACTGCCGACTGCCGACTGCCGACATCTTCCGGAACGCTCACCGCTTCACATGCAGCCACCACCTCCTCCTGGCTGTTGCAGCCGGGGGCATTGTATTGGATTTCAACTGTTCCGTTTGGGCTTGCCAAATAATCACAGATGCTTTGTACTGCACAGTCGGACAATAAAATATTATTGATAATCTGCAGATCAGTTATTGAACCTGGGCTAATATTGTTCAGACCTTCCAGGCTGGTCAAGGACTGATTTGTATTTAGGCTAATATTACCTCCGATGGAGGTCAGATTTTCAAGACTAGCTAAACTGGTAAGGTTCGAATTTCCAAGATTATACCCTCCAATATGCAGACCTCCTCCGATAGAAGTCAGATTATCTAATCCAGTCAGGCTTGTCAGGCTGAAATTGAAATCAATGTTAAGCGATCCCCCGATAGAAGTTACATTCCCCAGTCCGATCAGGCTTGTCAGGAGGTAGGCGTTATAAATATCAAGATCGCCCCCGACTGAAGTTACATTCCCAAGGCCTGCAAGGTTTGTAATGTTATTTCCAATTGAAACGTTCCCTTCCAAATCGATGCATCCCGGGTAGTCAAAGGTGAAATTGTCAATTTCAGCCTGGCTTAAAAAGAAGTAATTACCATATGGCAGGCATGGCAAAGTTATTCCACAATAACCTGCCACTTCAGGCGGGCTGCTGCAACCTGTTGCATTGTCAGCTATTTCAACAACACCGTTGGGTGCGGCTAAATAATCACATATGCTTTGTATGTTACAATTTGTTAAAGAACCATTATTAATGATCTTTAATCCGGCAATGGAGCCGGCAGTTATATTTTCAAGCC
>Ga0247841_10000636_pt1 | contig 88780 bp, 79 predicted proteins | sample LaCruzMarch2015__2_FD_192410 | JGI IMG/M metagenome (GOLD analysis project Ga0247841, IMG submission 192410) | Freshwater microbial communities from meromictic Lake La Cruz, Castile-La Mancha, Spain - LaCruzMarch2015_18m | ecosystem: Environmental > Aquatic > Freshwater > Lake | place: Spain...
GGGCTCGGCGCTCCCTTTCCCCGCCTTTGCAGGCGGGACCACTGACGACGCGGCGGACTTCGCTTGACGCCACGGACAGTCGCTCCCCCTGCAAGGGCTTCTGACGCCGGGCTTCGAGCGGGCCCGTTTCCCGGCCCGGCCGCCAGCCTGCTACCGGGCCTCCTGGCGGCTACCCGGACCGGACTCACGCAGGCGGGCGACGGCGAGCTTGTCGTTGTCGGTCCACCCGAAGGGCCTCACCTCCAACTGCCTGGGCGCACGCGGATCGGTAAGATAAGGAAAGGGCCTTTCCTTATCTTACCGATTCGCGACATGCCGCCGAGGCCGCCGGGGCAGGGGTAGCACTGTGAGGGAAGGTAGGGAATTCCGGCGGATCCTTATCTTCCCCCCGGCGAGCGAGCCTGCGGACGGCCGCGGGCGACGCGGCAGTTGAGGCTGTTTTCCCCTCAGGCGGTGGCGTCAACGTTGAGGTTCGCGCTCAGCGCACGCGGCCCGCCGGCGGGGGCATGGTCGAAAGCGGCTGAATCCGTTGACGGTGCTTCCAACGATACCGTTGGAAGTACCTCCAACGGGATCGCCAACGGAATACGGTCGCACAGCACCTATGCCGGGGGCGGCGATCGCCGGCACGGCCTTCTGCAGCCGCGGCTGACGGAAGACCAAGCCGCGGCTGACGGAGCCGCGCCGGTGGAAGCGCAGGACGACGTGCGCGGGCAAGCGACCCGCGGCCGGTGAAGATGGGCAGTATTCACATCAGTCTCGCTCGCGGCTTCCGCGACCCGCGGCCGGTGAGAATGGGCGCGGGAAGGCTATTCCCCCAGCAGCAGAAACGGCGGCGGGCACGAGTTTCTGCTCGGGAGGCGCCGGGCACGAGTTTCTGCTCGGGAGGCGCCGGGCACGAGCTTCCGCTCGGGAGGCGCCGGCCCTGCACGGGAGCGTTCGGTCGCGGCGCCGTGGGGCTGCGCACAGGCGCTCCGCGCGGCTCAGGGCACATAGCGCCGGCCACCGGCGAGCTCGTGCGAGTAGGGCTCCTGCGACAACGAGACCTCACTCACCGGGAGCCCGGTGGCCGGGGAGTGGATCATGCGCCCCTCCCCAACGTACATGCCCACGTGGTGGATCTGACCGGAGGCGTCGCGGAAGAACACGAGGTCGCCGGCGCGCAGCGACGTGCGCGCGACCTTGACGCCCTCCGCGAACTGCGGCGCGCCGTCGCGCGGGATGGTGACGCCGAGCGCCTGGTAGACGAGGCACGTGAAGCCCGAGCAGTCGAAGCCGAACCCCGCTGTGCCGGCCCACAGGTACTGCAGGCCGAGGAAGCGGCGCGCCTCGGCGACGAGCCGCGCGCCGGTGGGCGGCGGCCAGGGCGCGCCGCGGGTGCGCAGCGCCACCGCGGCGCGCTTCAGGTACAGGCTGCGGCCATCGAGCATGGCGATCTCCACAGACGTGGGCGTCCACGCCATCGCGGGGAGGCGCGTGCCATACGAGAGCTCGAGCACGCGCCCGGTCAAGGCAGGCGTCTCCCACGCCCAGGCGGTCGGCCTGCGGATGACCGCGAGGCGCTCCCCTGCCTGCGGGCTCACCTTGGTGAGCTGTCTGGTCGGCACCCAGCCCGGGTAGCCCCGCGCGTCTCTCGGCGTGGGTTGGCCGGGCACGGCCACCTTGGACCAGGCGCCGGACGTGGCGAGCAGGGTCACCCGCGTGCCGTAGAGCGCCTGCGTCTCGAGCCTCCCGACCAGCCAGTGCTTCTGCGCGATGGTCATGGCGGCGACCCAGGCGCGGGGGTCGGCGGCGGCGGCCACGGCCGGAGCGTCGATGGGCCGCGCGAGCCCCGGCTTGACCCAGAGCGTGGCCACCGAGACGGCGATCCAGCGGGATGACGCGGATACTGCGGCGGCCTGCGGCGACGCGATGAGCATTCCGGGGGCCTGCGGCGGCGCGGCGGCCTGCGGCAGAGCCGCCGCCGGGGAGCCCGGCCATGCGCAGGCCGCGGCGGCGAGCATCACGGCCACGCTCAGGATGGCGCTGCGCAAACCTCTCATGCGCCCCGTGTAGCCCACTCCCGCGGACCCTACAGGCGCACGAGCAACTGCAGCACGATGAACAGGACGATCAGGCCGACGACGGAGCTGAAGTCGATACCCGTCCCACCGATACGCGCCACCGGGATCACGCGTCGGAAGAGGCCCAGGTACGGCTCCGTCACCTGGCCGAGCACCGTGTAGACGCGGTACGCGGTGCTGCCCTGCCTGAGCTGCAGCCAGGACATCACCGCCTGGGCGACGATGAGCCAGGCGTAGACCGTGATGGCGAGGTAGAGCACGTAGACAAGACCGCTCATGCAAGCTCCTTGAAGCGGGATGCGTTTGCCTCGTGGTGGGCCGCCTTCCCAAGGTGAGTCTAGAGCACCCTGTCCCGGCGCGTCACCCGGCGGGCGCGGCGTCCCACGCCCGCGTCAGCCTTTGAGATACCGGTCGAACCACTCCAGCACGATGTGAAAACGCTGCACCCGGTGGGCCGGGCTGCCGGAGCGCGTGAGCTCGTGAGACTCCGCGGGAAAGCGCACCAGCTCGACCGGCCGCTTGAGCAGGCGGAGCGTCACGAACAGGTGCTCCGCCTGTTCGACGGCGCAGCGCAGATCGTTCTCCGAGTGCAGGATCAGGAGCGGCGTGTGGATGCGCTCCGCGTAGGTGGCCGGCGAGATCTTGAGGTAGGGCTCCACGTCCTCGAAGACGAACTTCCCGAGGTAGCCCTTGAAGTCCCAGCCGAAATCGCTCGAGCCCCACTCCGAGACCATCTGGTTCACGGCGCGCTCCGACACGGCGGCCTTGAACCTGTCGTTGTGGCTGACGATCCAGGACGTCATGTAGCCGCCGTAGGAGCCGCCTATCACGCCGAGGCGCTCGCCATCGACGAAGTCGAAGCGGCGCACGGCCTCTTCGGTGACGGCCATGCAGTCTTCGTAGTCCACGGAGCCCCAGCCGGGGCCGGCCGCGCCGGGGCCGCGGATGGCCCGCGCCCACGCTTCGCCGGAGCCGGACGAGCCGCGCGGGTTCGAGAAGACGACCGCGTAGCCCGCGCCGCAGTACACCTGGAGCTCGTCGAAGAAGGTGCTGCCGTACTGCCCGAACGGCCCGCCGTGGATGTTCAGGAGCGTGGGGTACTGCTTGCCGGCCTCGCAGCCCACCGGCTTCATGACCCAGGCGTCGACCGCGGCGCCGTCGGCCGAGGTGGCCGTGAAGCACTCCGCCTCCGCGAGCTCGCGGCCGGCGGCGAAGGCGTCGCCGACGTTCGTGAGACGCCGCTCGGCGGCCGCCGCGGAACGCGACTCGGCGGCGAAGAGCTCGCTGAGCCGCGTGGGCTCGTCGGCGGAGTACACGAGCCGCCCGCCGGCGACGTCGAACCCGGTCACGGCGCGCTCGCCGCCGACGACGAGCGTGGGCGCGCCGGAGCCGTCGGCGGCCACGCGATAGAGGTGCGTGTTGCCGTGATCTTCGAGGGCGAACACGATGTCGTCGCCATCCCAGACCGGCTCGCGCATCTGCGGATACGTGCCGCAGTTGCGGTCGAGGGCGGCCGTGAGCAGCTCGATGCCGCCCGTCTCCGCATCGACGATCGCGATCTGCGTGTGCTTCGGGTCGTCGAACACCCCGGGGTAGCGCTGCGCGGCCAGCCGGGCGCCGTCCGCCGACCACGAGACCCCGTCGATGCTGCCGCCTCCCTGGGTGAGCCGCCGCGGCGCGCCGCCTGCGGCGGCGACGAGGTACACGTCGCTGACCGGCTCGATGTCCCAGTCGGGCTCGCGCGCCGAGACGAAGGCCAGCGTCCCGCCGTCCGGCGACCACGCGGGCGCCGAGTCCTCGTAGTCGCCCTCTGTGAGCTGCACAGGCGCGCCGCCGCCGTCCGCCTTGACGGCGAAGAGGTGCTGGCGGCGGTCGCCGGTCCAGCCGACGCTGTCGAGCTTGTACTGCAGACGAGTGAAACGCCGCGGCTGCCGGCGCTTGTCGTCCTCTTCGTCGTAGGCGGCGTCGGGTACCCGCGCCACGAAGACGATGGTCGCGCCGTCCGGCGACCACGCGGGCTGGGTCACGTCTTCCTTGAGGCTGGTGAGCTTGCGCGGCTCGCCGCCGGCCAGCGGCATCACGTAGAGCTGCACGACCTTGCCCTCGCGGCTCGAGGTGAAGGCGAGCTGCGAACCGTCCGGCGACCAGCGCGGGTCGGCGTCGTGCTTCACGCCGGAGGTGAACTGGCGCGGCTCCGCCGCGCCGTCCGCCGGCGCCAGCCAGATCGCCCCGCGGTAGTCGTTGGCCTTGGCGTCGATGGCTCCGACCACGTAGGCCACCGTCTTGCCGTCCGGCGACAGGCGGGGATCGGACACACCCGTCAGCTCGAAGACATCCTCCGGAACCATGCCGTTCATCCCCTACCCCCCTCGATCGTCGTGTATCCACGGTGATGCCTCTTGCCCACGCGCAGCCGGCTCCCGCCGTGGCGGCGCCGACGGGCCTCAGCCCAGGTCGCGCCGCCAGTCCCATTCGGGCGCGATGACCGGCGTGCCCTCGGAATCCTCTACCTCGCGGCGCCAGGCCACGCGCTGGCCCACGCCGGCGCGCAGCCGCCAGCGGAAGGTCTTGTTGGCGTCATCCACGCCCTCCTTGACCGCGGCGAGGCGATCGTACACCCGCGTCATCGCCGCTTCGGAGAGCCCATAGTCGTCGACCATGGCGATCACGACGTCGAGGTTGGTGGTGAGGTCGTGGTACAGCCCCCAGTCGCGCGAGCACACGTCGGCGATGTGCACGACGTCGATCGACGCGTCGTCGTCGCCGTCGCGCAGCGGCACGTCCTTGAAGAGGGCGATCACGTCGTGGACGTCCTTCTGGTTGATCTTGCCGATCTGCAGCTTGGCGATGAGCGCGTCGGCCGGCGTGATGGCGTAGTCGTCGATGGCGAGGCGGTCGCGCACATCGACGTCGTGGTCCATACGCATCACGTCGAGGAAGATGTCCACGTGGTCGACGAGCGGCGGCTCATACGGCGTGTGGCCGGCCGCCGCCTCCGCCTGGGCGCGCTCCTCCTGCAACGCCTCGATCTTTATGTACTGCAGCTGGCCGGCGGCGGTGGACTGCGTGACGTAGAGGTTCTCGGCGTAGCCGCGCGCGGTGAACACCTCGTGCAACTCGCCGCGCTGGGACGAGAGCCCGATGAAGTCGATGTCGGAGTACTCACGGTCCATGAACGCCAGGTCCGTGCAATACCGGCGGATGGCCAGCCCACCGGTAAGGCGCAGCTGGGCGCCTTGTTGCCTCGCCGCGTCGATGATCGCCATCGCCTCCGCCATCAGGCGGTCGGCGCGCCGCAGCGGCGCCTGCTGCTCGGCGGCGCCCGACTTGAGCACGGCGCCCTGAGCCGAAGCGCCAGACATGCTGCGCAGGTCCTCGAGGGGGTGAAGGATGGCGTCGAGGACGTGCCGCGCCAGGTACACGCGCGGCCAGCGCTTCTCCGCCCATTCCGCGAGCAGGCCCTTGGCCTCGAGCTCGCGCACGGCGCGGCGCGCCGTCGGGTTGGTGACGCCGAGCACGCGCTGCGCCTCAGGGACCGTCATGCAGGGCGTGCGGAAGAGCTCGTCGGCGAGGGCGAGCGCGTGCCCCTTGACCTTCTCGCGGTCGCGGGCGTAGTGGCCGATGAGCGCCCGCGCCTGCCGCGTCGCGCGGCCCGCGGTCTCGTGGACGCCTGTGGCGAAGAAGGTCAGCCAAGGCAGCCAGTCGGCGTGCGTGCGCACGCCCTGCAGCAGGGCGTAGTACTCGTCGCGATGCCCCTCGAAGTAGGCCGAGAGGTAGAGCAGCGGGCGGGTGAGACGCTGACGCTCGATGAGGAACAGCGTGATGAGCAGCCGGCCGAGACGCCCGTTGCCGCCGACAAACGGGTGGATGCTCTCGAACTGCGCGTGCAGCATGGCGCACTGCACGAGATCGGGGAGCCTGCCGCGCTCCTGGAGGAACGCCTCCCACGCGGCGAGCGCCGCGGGCAGCTCGGACATCGGCGTGGGCACGTAGGTCGCGGTGGCCAGCGTTGCGCCGGGCGGGCCGATCCAGTTCTGCGAGGTGCGGAGCTCGCCGGGCGTGCGCGCCATGCCGACCTCGTCGCGCAGCAGATTCGCGTGCAAGGCGCGGATGAAGTCGAGCGAGAGCGGCTCCTCGCGCAGACGCTCCACGCCGAAGCGCAAGGTGGAGACGCAGCTGCGCACCTCGCGCAGGTGGTCGCGCGGCACGCTCGGCCCCGCGGCGGCGACCTGGTCGAGCAGCAGGTCGGAGAGGCTCACGTCCGCGCCCTCGATGCGCGAGGAGCAGAGCGCCTCCTGGCGCTTGAAGGGCGCGTCGAGGAGCTGCGGGTCGGGCATCTGGCCGCCGACGCCGGAGAGCTCGCCGAGCGCGGCGTCGGCGCGCGACAACGCGAGGATCAGCTCGGGGCTGTAGGTCAGCCGCGGCGGCAGCGGGGCCGGGACGAAGGCCGCGTACCCCTCGGGGCAGCTGACGACCTCGCCGGCTTCAGGAACGTGGAACTCGGTCGGGTCCACGACATCACCTTCGATCCTTCGGGAGCTCCCGCGGTCGGGCGGACTTTGAAAGCATACAGGCCAATTGTCACAAACAAGTGAAGGTCGTGCAAGTGCGCCGTGCGGGGGCGTCCGGCCGTGAGCGGGCGTCGCGCACGCACGGGGGTGTGCGGCCGTGAGCGGGCAGCGCGCCCGCACGGGGGTGTGCGGCCGTGAGCGGGCGTCGCGCCCGCACGGGGGTGTGCGGCCGTGAGCGGGCGTCGCGCACGCACGGGGGTGTGCGGCCGTGAGCGGGCAGCGCGCCCGCACGGGGGTGTGCGGCCGTGAGCGGGCGTCGCGCCCGCGGCCGCAGGCCCGAAGCGGGCGTCGCCCGGCCGACGCCGGCGTTGCTCTCGTCGGCGCGCCGGGCTACATTGGCCGGAAGCGTGCGGCAATGACCGGCTGAGCGGAACGCATGGGAGGACCAGTGTTCGACTTTCTGCAGGGTCCCGGCTTTCCTGGAGGCAACGGCACTATCGGCGCCGACGTCTCGCTGGTGGTCTCGGTGCTGGCGGCGGCGCTGTTCACGATCGGCTGGCGCCTCGCCGCCGGCAAGCGTTACGAGGCGCACCGCTGGGCGCAGACCGCGGCGGCGTGCCTGAACGCCGTGCTCGTGCTCGTCTGGATGATCAGATCCTTCGTGCTCTACATCCTGCCCAGGATCCCGGGCAGCTTCGGTACCGGCTCCTACGCGGTCTCGACGGTCCATGCCGTCGTCGGGGCGCTCGGCATGGCGCCGGGGCTGTGCGTGGTGCTGCGCGGCAACGAGCTCGTGCCGCGGGGCCTGCGCTTCTCCAACTACAAGCTCTTCATGCGCTGGTCTTACGCGCTCTACATGCTCGGCACGCTGACGGGCGTGATCGTCTACTACGTCGTCTACGTGGGCGGCTGGAAGTAGGCGCCGCAGGCCAGTCAGACGGGGAGCGGAGCGGCGGCTCGGCCCGCGGCGGCGGCTCGGCCGGTGGCCCCGGGCCGGCGGGCGCGTGGCGGTGGTTCGCCACGCCGGACCGGCTCATCCTGCTGCTGAGCCTCGTCCTGCAGCTCGCGCTGGCGCTGCTGTTCGGGCACTCCTACGACACCCGCGTGTTCATGGGCACGGGCTACCTCGTGGGCGCCGGGCAGAACCCGTACGTGGGCCAGGACCTCAGCGCGGCGTTCCGGCACATCGGCTTCGACGCGCTGACCACGGTGGGCTACCCGCCGCCGTGGCCGCTGGCCCTGGGGCTCCTGTACCGGGTGGTCCACGCGGTCACGCCGAACCTCATCGTCTACAACCTCGCCATCAAGCTCCCCGTGATCGCCGCCAACGTCGGCCTCGCATATCTGGTCGGCGGCGTCCTCAAGAACCTGGGCGCCGACCCGGCGACGGCGCGCAAGGCCTGGGTCTTCCTGCTGCTCAATCCGTTGCTGCTCTACTGCGGCGCCGCCTGGGGCCAGATCGACGCCCTCGTCGCGCTCGGTGCTCTGGCGGCGCTCGTGCTCCTGACGAGGGAGCGGCGGGACGGCTCGGCCGGCCTGTTGGCCCTCTCCCTCGCCGTCAAGCCGACGGCCCCGCCCATCCTGCCGGTCGCTCTCGTCTACCTCGCCGGCAGGTCCTTCTGGCGAGCGGTGCGCTACGGCGTCGTGTTCGCCGTGGGCGCAGCCGTCTTCGGCGTGCTGCCCTTCGTCGTCTTCGGCTGGGACCCGACCAGGGTGGTGCGCCACCTCAACGCCCACTTCATGATGACGGGCACGATGTCGTGGATGACCGTCGTCAGGCTGTTTCGCGACCCGCTCACGATGCAGGGGCATTGGTGGCTCCTCGGCCTGCTCTGGATCCCGGCGCTGGCGATCGCGGCGGTCTTCGCCCTGCGGCGCGGCGTCGGCGGCTTCGACGACCTCGTGAAGAAGAGCGCCGCGCTGGTGCTCGTGTTCTTCCTCACGCGGAGCTGGCTGGCCGAGCCCAACGTGATCCTCATCCTCCCCCTCGCGCTGATCCTGACCTCCCTCGGCGAGCTCGACCGGCGCGCCCTCACCGCGGTCTGGGTCATCCCCCTGCTGTTCACCGTGTTCAACGCCTCGCCGTTGCAGCTTCTGTTTGTCGCGTTCCCCGACGCCATGGAGGCGTCGCTCGCCGTCTTCGCCCGCTACGAGCCCACCACGCTGATCGTGCGCGCCGCCCTCGTGATCGCCTGGCAGGCCGCGGGGTGGTGGGTCGTCGTCTCGTGCTTGAGAAGGGCGCCGGCGCTCGCCAGAGGACCCGTCGCATGGAGCTGAGCATCCCGCTGTTCGACGGCCTCTCGCTGAAGATCGCCGGGCAGTCGGGCGACGCCGGGGGCTACCCGACCCGGCGTCTGCAGAAGGGCCTCCTGCTGCTCGACGGGCCCCAGGAGCTGGCGGAGGAAGGCGTGGGGTTCGGGGTCCCCATCCTCAAGCGCGGGGTCCAGACGATCTTCCCAGGGGAGATGGAGCTGGCCTGGCGACGGACCGGCCCGGTCTGGGAGGTGACCGCCGTGTTCGCGATGGACCTCGTGGAACGCCTCGCGGGGCGCGGCGGCGCCAGCCTCCGGTCCGGCGTGCTCTACGCCGCCAAGGATTCCCTGGCCGCGCTGCACCGCCGGGCGCCCCCGCTGCGCGGCCCGTTGACCGCCGCGTCCGCCGCGCTGCGGCGGACGTTCGGGTGGGTGACGACGTATGAGCAGGCCGAGGTCTGTGCCAGGCTGGGGGTGACGTACGCCATCGACGGCGAGCAAGGGAAGATCGGCGTCGCCGTCGACACGACAGGTCTGCCGGAAGACGTCACCGAGGTGGTCATGATGAACGAGCAGGGCGGGCGCGTCTTCGACCGCTACACGGATGCCGACGGGTCCGACCTGCGCGGCGACGCGATCGGCGCCTGGGACGCGGTGACCGCCGCGAGCGCACGCTTCGTCAGCACAGCGCACGGCGTGGCGTTCTCCCTCGCGCAGGTGAAGGGCGCGAAGCTGAGCCGCGGTCGGGAGCTCATCGGCGCGCGCCTCGCCTGGTCGGGCTTCGGCTACTCCCTGCCCCCGACGCCTGGCCCCTTCACCTACGAGGTGCGCATCGAGAGGCTGCCGTGACCTCGGTCCTGCTGATCTATCCCTTCTTCAGGCGCCGGCTCGACCGCTCGCGCTTCCGCTTCCCCCCGCTCGGCGTCGCCTACGTCGCTGCCGCCCTGCAGGAGGCGGGGCACGCGGTGCGCGTGCTGGACTGCACATTCCTGCGCCGGGACGAGGCCGCGCGGCTGGCGCTGGCGGCCAGGGCCGAGGTCGTGGGCATCTACTGCATGGTGACGATGGAGGAGGACGCCCGCTGGTTCGCACAGCAGATGCACGGCCGCTGCGGTCTCCTGGTGGCGGGCGGCCCCTTGCCGACCTGCGACCCCGACGCCTTTCTGGAGCACTTCGACGTCGTCGTCCGCGGCGAAGGCGAGCAGACGATGCGCGAGCTCCTCGAGGCCCGCGAGACCGGCGCCGATCTGGGCGCCGTGCCGGGCGTCGTGTGCCGGCGCGCGGCGGGCGCGCGGGCGCACGGCAAGGACGGGGGCGCGCTGCGCGCGCCCCCGCGCCCGTTCGCCCGCGACCTCGACGCGATCCGCTTCCCCGCCCGCGAGCTGCTGCCCAACGCGCGCTACCTCGAGTTCGGCAGAAGGAGCTATGGCTACTCCGTCACCACGGTCATGAGCACCCGCGGCTGCCCGTTCCACTGCGAGTTCTGCAGCAACGTCGTGTTCGGGGAGTCGTACCGCGAGCGCTCGCCGGAGAACGTCGTCGATGAGATCGAGGACTGCCTCGCGCTGGGCTACGAGCGCATCTCGTTCGCCGACGACGTGTTCACCCTGAACGGGCGCCGGGTGCTCGCGATCTGCGCGGAGATCCGCCGGCGGCGGCTCCGCTTCGCCTGGGAGTGCCTCGGTCGCATCGATGCCTTCGACCACGCGACCGCTCAGGCGATGAAGGCCGCCGGCTGCTTCCGCATCTTCTTCGGCATCGAGTCCGGCAACGACGCGATCCTCGAGCTGATGAACAAGCAGATCACGACGGCGCAGGCGCGGAGCGCCGTCGCGGCGGCGCATCGCGCGGGGCTGGAGGTAGGGGCCTTCTTCATCCTCTGCTACCCCGGCGAGACCGACGACACCGTGCTCGACACGCTGCGCTTCGCGACCTCGCTGCCACTGGACTACGTCGGTCTCACGATGCCCTACCCGCTCCCCGGCACAGCCCTGCTCGAGCGGGTCGGCGACCGGGTCACGCGCCCGTGGCGTCCGCAGGAGGCACTGCTCGTGAACCACGTGCTCACCTACGAGGGCGACTTCTCCGCGTTGAAGATGCGCTTCGCCCTGCTCAAGGGCCGGGCGCAGTTCGAGATGAAGCGGCGGCTGGGGAGCTTCGCGCCCGCCGCCCTCAGGTTGTTCGAGGGGCCGACGGACAGGCTGTTCCGGCGGCTGAAGTAGCGGCCGGCCTATCCTCGCGCCGCCTCCGGCCGCCGCCGCGCCGCGAACGCCGCCATCGTCTCGTCGATCCTGCGGCGCAGCCACGCCTCGTCGATGTCGGACGGGAAGACGAAGGTGACCTCGTTCTCGCGCGTCCAGTCTCTGCCTTCGTCCGGCGCGCCCAGGCGCTCGAACAGCTTCGAGCCCGGCAACGGCATGGGGACGTTGAAGGAGATCTCATCGAGGGGCAGGGCCAGCGCCAGCGTAAAGGTCTCCTCGATGGCGACCACCGTCTCGCCCGGGTAGCCGACGATGAAGAACGCGGCCACCTCGATGCCGGCCTGGCGATACAGCTCCACGGCGCGGGCGCCCTGCGCCACGGTGGCCTGCTTGTGCATCAGGTCGAGGGTGGTCTGACTGCCCGACTCGAGGCCGAGGTGGACACGCCGGCAGCCCGACTCCTTCATGAGGCGCACCGTCGCCGGCGTGATCCCGTTGGCGCGGGAGAGGCAGCTCCAGCTCATGCCCAGCGCGGCGATGCGCCGGCAGAACGCCGCGAGGTAGGGCTCGTTCAGGGTGAAGGTGTCGTCGGCGATCCACAGGCTGTCGTAGCCAAGCCCGCGGATCTGCGCGATCTCCGCGAACACGGCGTCGAGGTCGCGGCGCCGCACGGCGCTGCCGAAGATCGGCTTCGAGCAGAAGTCACAGCCGTAGGGACAGCCCAGCGTGAGGATGATCGAAGTGGTCTTCGAGCCGTTTCTCCGCAGCCACTCCTCCTGATACGCGGCGTGATCGAAGTCGCTCCTGTCGGGCAGAGGGAACGTGGCCAGCTCGCTCTCCGAGTGGTGCACCGTCGGGTTGTCCACCCGCAAGCCGTGATCCGCTATGAACAGGCCGCCGTAGGTATTGAGGGGCAGGTCGCCGATCCGCGCTGGGGAGGCCCCGCCCGCGGAGTAGTCCCGGCAGAAGGAGGGGAAGCTCACGTCCGCCTCCCCGCGGAACACCGCGTCGAAGTGCTGCGTGTAGCGGCCCGGGAACACGGTGGGCAAGGGGCCGCCGGCGACGAGCAGCGCCTGCGGCAGGCTCGTCCCGACCATCTCCGCGACGCGCCGCGTGTTGGCGGTCAGGCTGACCATGGAATAGACGCCGAGGATGTCCGGACGGTACGCGGCCAGGTCCGTGCGGAGTTGCTCGAAAGTGCTGAAGGTACAGTCGAAGATGCGCCTGTCGATCCCGAGCCTGCGTAGCTGGGCGGCGAGCGTCGCTGCGCCGAGCGGCGGGAACAGCAGCTCGGTGGCCGCTCGCGTGCGGAAATACGGGAAGACAAGGGCGACTCTGGACATGACGTTCTTTCTCGAGGTCGCGGCGCCCGGCGTGAAGCACAGCGTGCGATGATGGTGCCCGAGGGCTCGCGGACGCTAACACGGCAGGCCTGGGCGCCGGCGCGACGGGCCGGCCGGCGCCGCTCGTCGCGGCTGCGCGGCAGTGGCCCTCTGTCGCCCGGCCGCAAGGTACACTGACGTTGATGAACGCCGGAACAGAGCGCGAGAAGATGGTCGCCGGGCAGCTCTACCGCTGCGCGGATGCGGAGCTGGTCGCGGCGCGCATCCACGCCCGGCGGGTCGTGCGCGCCCACAATGCTTCCGACCCGGCCGCCGGGGACGAGCGGCGCGCCCTGCTGGCCGGTCTCTTCGCGCGGTTTGGCGAGGGCGCCGTGCTCGAGCCCCCGTTCCACTGCGACTACGGCTGGAACATCTCGCTGGGCGACGGCGCCTACGTCAACGTGGACTGCGTGATCCTCGACTGCGCTCCCGTGACCATCGGCGCGCTCGCGCTGATCGGCCCGGGCGTGCGGCTGTGCGCCGCAACGCACCCCGTGGACCCCGCGCAGCGGGAGGCCGGCCACGAGTACGCCCTGCCCATCGTCGTCGGGAGGAACGTCTGGGTCGGAGCGGGCGTCGTCATCGGGCCGGGCGTGACGATCGGCGAGAACAGCGTCGTGGGGGCCGGCAGCGTCGTCACGCGCGACGTCCCCGCGGATGTGGTTGCGGCGGGTAGCCCCTGCCGCGTGCTGCGCCACCTCTGAGCCCTGGCGGCCCCGAGGGCGTCGGGCCTCGTCGATGACGACGGCGACCCTGTGTCCCGCGCCTTTCCCCTCGTCACCCGCGGCGACTCGCCAGCCGCCGCACCTCGCCGGCCGACTCCGCGGCCAGCGCTTCCGCCGCGAGCCGCCGGGCGGCCGCGAGATCGGTGGCCCGGACCGCCTGCTTCGCCGGCGGGATCCGGGCGGCGGCCATCGAAAGCTCGGCGATCCCCAACCCGAGCAGCACGGGGATCGCCAGGGGGTCGCCGGCCATCTCGCCGCACACCGCTACGCCCCGTTCACCCTCCGCGGCCGCCCGAGCCACCCGGTCGATCAGGCGGAGCACGGCGGGATGCAGGGCGTCGGCCAGCGCGGCCACCGCGGCGTTGCCGCGATCGGCGACGAGGACGTACTGCGCCAGGTCGTTCGTACCCAGCGAGAAGAAGTCCACGTGCGGCACGAACGCCTCGACCATGAGGGCGGCTGCCGGGACTTCCACCATGATCCCCACTTCGATGCGCTCCGGGACAGCGACGCCGGCCGCGATCAGAGACGCGCGCGCCTCGTCCAGGAGCTCTCGGGCGCGCCGCACCTCGTCCACCGTCGCGACCATCGGGAACATGACCCGGACCGGGTGGTCCGCGGCCACGCGCAGCACCGCGCGAAGTTGGGCGGACAGCAGCTCCGGGTGACGCAGGCCCAGGCGGATCCCCCTGAGCCCCAGGTTGGGGTTCCGCTCCCGCTCCAGAGGGAGGTACGGGAGCTGCTTGTCGGCGCCGACGTCGAGGGTGCGCAGGGTCAGCGGGCGACCGCCGAGCCCCTCGGCCACCGCGCGATAGGCCCTCTCCTGCTCGTCCTCGGAGGGCAGGTGGTCGGCCTCCAGGAACAGGAGCTCGGTGCGCAGAAGGCCGACTCCATCGGCGCCGGCGGCCACGGCCGCGCGGACATCCTCAGGTCCGGCCACGTTGGCCGCGACGTGGACGAGCGCGCCGTCGCGAGTCACGGCCGGCAGATGAGCCCGTGTCTGAGCCTCGGCCTCTTCTCGTGCCCGTCCGGCCCGCCGGGCCTCGAGCGCTTGCACCGCGGCGGCCGGCGGATCGATCGTGACCGTCCCGGCCTCCCCGTCGAGCGCCAGCATCGTGCCCTCGGCGACGCCGAGCAGGGCGCGACCTGCGCCCACGACCGCGGGGATGCCCAGCGAGCGGGCCAGGATCGCGCCGTGCGAGGTGGGACCGCCGAAGGCGCAGGCCACGCCGAGTACTTGGGCGGGATCGAGGCCGGCGGCCTCCGCGGGGGTCAGGTCGGGGGCCACGATGATGCCGGCGGCGCCCGGCTCGATACCCGCGGCGCCCGCATCGAAGTTCGCACCGCGCGACCCGACGTCCGCGGAAAGGACGAGAAGATGACGCAGCACCTGGTCGCCGACGCTGCGCAGGTCGGCGGCCCGCGCCCGCAGGTACGGGTCGTCCAGCGCCTCCCACACGGCTGCCGCAGCCGCTACCGCGTCGGCCCACGCCCGGGCGGCGTTCTTCCCGCCCCGCATGACCCCCTCACGCGCGGGGCCGAGCAGCGCCTCGTCCTCGAGGAACAGCAGGTGGGCGTCGAAGATCGCCGCGTCGTAGTCGCTCGCCCGGCCGGCCACCGAGGCGCGAGCACGGCGGATGTCGTCCGCGGTCGCGGCGAGGGCTCGTTCGAGAGCGGCCCATTCGGCCTCGCGGTCCTGCGAGGGGCCGTCCGGCGCCTCGAGCGGAGCCGCCTGCAGCCGCCGCGCCTTGCCGACGGCGATCCCCGGCGACGCCGCGAGCCCCTGCAGGACCGACCCTGGGGCCAGAGGTGGGCCGGAGAGCGGAGCCGCGCCGGCCGCGCCCGGCAGGGAGCGCCCCGCCCGGGCGTCCACGCCGGCCTGCGGGCGCGCCTCTCGCGGCTCGCCGAAGTCGTCGTCCGCCAGACGCCGGATGGCCGCCAGGGCCTCCTCCGCCTGCGGCCCGGAGGCCCGCACCAAAATCTGGTCGCCGCGGCGGACGCCCAGAGTCGCCACGGCGTTCAGACTGCGGGCGCTCGCCGGCCCGCGGCCAGCCGTGATGTTGGCGACGGTCACGGCGGCGTCAAAGCCGGCCGCGCTCCGCACGAGCATCGCGGCCGGCCGCGCGTGGAGCCCCGCCGCGTTCTTCACGGTCAGCCGGAGGGCCGGCCCCGGTGGCGCCTCTGTGGCTCCCGGCTCCGCGGGTCCCGCCTCTGCCTGAGCCGCCGGCGGCGCCAGGTGAGCGGCCTTCGCGGCCAGCGCGCCGCAAGCCTCCTCGGCGACTATCTCCAGCGAGTCGCCGAGCCCGGCGGCGACCGCGGCGGCCACGGCGCCCTCCACCAGCGGCGCCTCCGTGAGCAGGATGCGCCCGCGCCGCCCATCCGGGAGCAGGTCCAGGGCCAGCTCGGCCGAGAGTACGGCGCTGCCCAGGTCCATCAGGACCAGGACGCCGTCCTCCGACCACACCTCCTCGATGGCCCGCGCCACGCGCACGGCGTCGGTACCGAGCGGGTCGCCGGGCTGGTCGAGGCCGCCGGCGACCCCGATCCGCAGGCTCTCCCCGCCCATCTGGGCGGCCAGCTCGGCCACGCCGTCGGCGAGCTTCGCGCTGTGGCAGACGAGGACCAGCCCGACCACGACTACGCGCCGGGGCCTGCGGAGGGCGCGCCGGGGGCGCCGGTGGTCGCGGCCGCCGCGGCCGCCGCCGCGGCCGCCTGCACCAGCAGCCACGAGGAGGTCGCCCCCGGATCCTGATGCCCGGCGCTCCGCTCGCCCAGGTAGCTGGCGCGCCCCTTGCGGGCGACCAGCGGGATGGTCGCCTTCATGCCCTGTTCGGCGGCCTCGGCCGCCTGCCGCAGGGCCTCGGCCGGCGCGAGCCCGCCGGCGGCGGCGGCGTTCAGCGCCTCCGCCGCCGGCGCCAGGGCGTCGATCATCGTCTTGTCGCCGAGCTCCGCCTTGCCCCGCGCCTGCACGCCCTTGACACCCGCCTCAAGCGCGGCCGCCCACTGCGCCACGCTGAGCTCCGCCACCCCACCGGCGGCCTTCCCCATGTCGAGAAACAGGGTCCCGTACAGCGGCCCGGCGGCGCCACCGACGGTCGACACCAAGGTCATCCCCACCGTCTTCAGCAGAGCTCCGACGCCGCCCTCCGCGGCCCCTCCAGGCTGGCCGCCCCCTCCGGGCTCGCCGCCCCCTCCGGGCTCGCCGAGCGCGTCGAGCTTGCCGACCACCGCCTGCATACCGCGGTCCATGTTGCTACCGTGGTCGGCGTCGCCGATGGCCGCGTCCAGCTCCGTCAGGTACTCCCGGTTCATCGCCGTGTCGGCCGCGAAAGCCCGCAGCCAGGCCACCACATCCTGCCGGGAGATCAGCTCGCTCATGCGCCCCACCGCAGCCCCGGCGTGTTCACGGGCGCGTCCCACAGCGAAGTGAGCTCGTCGTCCAGGCGCAGCAGCGTGATCGAGCAGCCGGCCATGTCCAGCGAGGTGAAGTACGACCCGATGAGGTTGCGCCTGATCGCGATGCCCCGGCCCTCGAGCAGCCTGTGCAGCTCGTTGTACACCACGTACAGCTCCATGAGCGGGGTGCCGCCCATGCCATTGACGAAGGCGAGCACGTCGTCGCCGCGCGCGAACGGCAGATCGTCCACGACGGCTGTGGTCAGAATCTCGACGATCTCGCGCGCGGGAGCCAGCTTGCGCCGTTCCCGCCCCGGCTCCCCGTGGACCCCGATGCCGACCTCCATCTCGTCGGCGCCGAGCGCGAAGGTCGGCTTGCCGACCATCGGCACGGTACACGAGGTGAGGGCCATGCCCATGCTCCGCCCGTTGGCGTCGACCTTGCGGCAGACGCCGGCGACGTCCGCCAGCGGCCGGCGCTGCTCCGCCGCCGCCCCGCAGATCTTCTGGGCAAGGATCGTGGCGCCGACGCCGCGGCGCCCGGCGGTGAACAGGCTGTCCCGCACAGCCACGTCGTCGTCGATGACGACCGCCTCGACCGCGACCCCTTCATCCCGCAGCAGCTCGGCGGCCATCTCGAAGTTCATGACGTCGCCGGTGTAGTTGGTGACCACGTGCAGCACCCCGGCGCCGCCATCGACCGCCTTTGTGGCCGCCAACATCTGGTCGGGCGTGGGTGAGGTGAACACCTCGCCGGGGCAGGCGGCGTCGAGCATGCCCAAGCCGACGAAGCCTCCGTGCATCGGCTCGTGGCCGGAGCCGCCGCCCGAGACGATCGCCACCTTACCCTGCACTGGGGCGTCCGCGCGCACGATGTAGTTCGGGCCCGTGTACACCCTGACGCGGTCGGCGTGAGCCGCGGCGATGCCCTCCAGCGCCTCCTTCACAACGTCTTCCGGCCGATTGATGAGCTTCTTCATCGCTTCCCCCTCCTGACCCTGCGCTCGGCGCAGTGACCTGCCCCCATGCGGTGGCTCACGTTCCATGATAGTACGCGAGCCGCACCCGCACGCCGCATTCACCGCCATGTGCGAGCCCACCGTCCGTGGTTGTCATTTGACAATCAGCGGGATCGATCCTGCCGTTGCGAGGGGAAAGCAGCTTGTCTCGGAGGCGTCATCCTGATCCAGACAACGAAAGTGCGCTTGCGCACGCCGAAGCACATGGTTGGCGGATCGCACACTCCGGCCCTCGCGCCCATTCGTGGGGCAAGACCATGAGCGAGTACCAGTTCACCCTGAGATTCGATGTCGCGGCCGTCGATGTGGGGCCGGAAGACGTCGTCGAGCTCCTGGGAGCGAGCGGCTGCGACGACGCGCTCGTGGGCATCGGCAGGGCCGGCCGCGTGGCTCTCGCCTTCGACCGCGACGCCGGCTCCGCCATGGAGGCGGTCATCAGCGCCATCCGCGACGTGAAGCGGGCGCTTCCGGGCGCGCTGCTGCTCGAGGCCACGCCGGACCTCGTCGGGGTCACCGAGCTCGCCGGCGTCGTGGGCCGCACCCGGCAGAACGTGCGCATGCTCCTGCAGAGTCACCACGCTTCCGCGCCCGCTCCCGTCCATGAGGGCGGCTCGTCGCTGTGGCCTCTCGCCGCCGTGCTTGTGTGGCTTCGCGACGAGAAGAGCTACTCCATCCGGGACGAGCTGCTCGACCTGGCGCGGGCGACCATGCGGATCGACCTCGCCATCGACCGAGGCTACGCCGACGGCGCGATGCAGAAGGAGATCGCGACGCTGCTCACCTGAGCCCTGCGGGCGCCTCGCCGCGGACGGGGCGGCCGGGTTCGCGCGGGGTACGGAAGTCGACCGTGCGGGCCGGCAGGGGCAGCAGCGCGTACACGAGGGAAGGGGGGTGGACGACGTGTGTCGAGCAGGTCGCTGGGAGCGTGGGCCATGCGATCGGGCTTGACGCAACGCAGGATAAGGGCCTATCCCGCCAGGTCTGCACGCACGGATGCGCCCGTGGACACATCGCGGATGCGGCCCCTCCCCGATCCCCACGTAGCTGGGGTACGAGGGAACCGTCTCGTGACCGCCCCGCTCGGTCCACGAACGCCCCGCACGCACATCCCTGGCGGGATAGGCCCCAAGCCCAAGCGGACGGTGAGCCCAGGCGCCGCTGAGCTTGAGACCGCCCGACCAGCGTCAGTCGTAGGCCCGCCGTGTCTGCTCGTCGGTCAGCACGTGCTTGATGCGGCGCTGCCAGTCCGCTGAGTCCCATGTCCCCAATGCTTGATGGGTCCGATAGTAGTTCTCCGGGATAGGGTGGGTACCCATCACGACTGCCAGACCGTGCTTGACCGGCAGGAGTGCAGTGAATGCGTCGATCCTGGGGCAGGGCGGATAGCCGACCACCAGGCCGGTCGCCAGGTGGACCACCTCGGCGCCGTTCTTCTTCATCTCCGCAGGGGCGTACTCCACGTTGCCGCCGGGGCAGCCGCCGCAGGTGGTGAAGCCGACCAGCTCGATCTCCTGGTTCTCGTACAGGGCGAAGGCGCCGTCCCGGTCGCGCATCGCCCGCAGGCACTTCCCCCCGGCGCAGGTGTGATAGCGGTCGCAGATGATGACGCCTAACTTCTTCATGCCTCTCGCCTCCCGTTGGTGATGGCCGGCACTCGTGCGGACTCACGGCATGAATGCCCCGCAGACCTTCTACCGCCAATGAAGCATACAGCGCCGTGTGAGGCCGAGGAATCGCGGGTGACCCGCCGGCTTCGTGGCGGACAGCGGTCGCCGCTCTGACCCGGCTAGAAGAGGTCGAGCAGGTCGCTGGGAGCGTGGGCCATGCGATCGGGGTTGACGCGGCGCAGGCGCTCTTCCCCGTGCCAGCCCCAGGCTACGCCCACGGTGCCGACCCCCGCCTCCCGGGCCTCCAGCACGTCGCCGACCGTGTCGCACACGTACCAGGCCGGCATGTCATCCCCGAAGCGCCGCCTCACGGCGCGGATCTTGCGCGTCTTGCTGGCCTCCTGCTCGCCGCCCAGGACCTCGACGACGCCGCGCACGCCGTGCTCCGCGAGGATGCCTTCGACCACGCTCGTGCGGCTCGAGGTGATGACGATCACCGGGTGGGCCGCGGCCAGGCGCTCGATGACCGCGGCCATCTCGGGGAAGAGGTCGGGGCTGGGGACCGCGCCGAAGGCCTCCTCGAGCTCCTCCACCACGTCCTCGGGGACGCCCGCGGCGGCCAGCGCCGCGAACCAGTTGACCTCGGTGAAGTCGAGGAACCGCGCGCGCGTCGCCAGGTCGGCGAAGCCGCGCGCCCGCAACGTCTCGACGCAGGCGCGGCACTGCTCGTCGAGGGAGTCGGCGATGACGCCGTCGAAGTCGAACATGATCAGCTTGCTCTGCGCCAAGGCCTCTCCTCGGGATGCACGTTCAGAGAGCACCACTGTGGCGCAGCTCAGACGACCGTGGGGAAGCCTACTATCTGGAGAGTGAGCGCGGCAACCCGACGGCGTGCTCGCGCGGCCGCGCCGCCACGCAGGCCGTCGAGCGCAAGGGCCACATTGCGCTCGAGGTCGGCGCCAGCGCGATGCCGAGCTCATAGCCCCCGAGCCACCACTGGTCCTGCCAGATGCCGAGCTCCTTGCCGAGCCGCGCATCGAGCTCGAGCAGCTCACGCAGCGGCATCCCCGGGCGCATCTCGGCGCGCACCCCCTCGGCGAGCTGCCGCGGCAGGTCCATAGCCGTCCGCAACCAGGCCGGCGGCTCGCCCAGGTAGATCGAGCGGGCGAGGTTGGAGTAGGGTAGCGGTCGTAGACGCCCGCACATGTCGACCAGAGAAGCGCCGCGCACCAGTCCGCTGGGCTTGCGCGTGAACGTCAGTTGCTCAGGCACTCGGTCCTCCTTCTTCGTTCCCCGACGCCGGAGAATCTCATGTCGACAGAGAGTCAGACGATTCGATAGGTGAGAGTCCGTAGCTGTTTTGCAGGGAAGACCAGAGCAGATACCTGCGCAATACTCACCCTTTCTGGACCAGAACCTCTCAATGCCTTGACGCTGCGCAAGCCCTCTCGCAGGGCGCCGGCACGTACCTCAGCGTACAGCCAGTCAGTTCGACCTCAACGAGCTTCTGGTCGAGATCGCCGAGCGTGTCGCGGGTATCCTGGGCTGCCGCTCGTGTCAGATCTCCGAATACAAGCCCGAGGAGAACTGGGAGCAGGCCGTGGCACTCGTGAACAACGACGATCTCCGCGCCGACCCCTTGCGACTGGCGCTTCTGCGCGACGGCGACACGAGCCGCCTGTTCGTGCCGCTCGTGTTCCGCGACGAGACCTTCGGGCTGCTCGCCGTACTTGAGAGCACCCGGACTCGCGCCTGTGCACCACAGGATCTGCGCACGTGCCGCGCCCTGGCCGGCCACGCCGCGGTCGCGCTGCACAACGCGGCTCTCTTCCGCGAGAAGGATTCGACGAGCGCCCAGGTGCAGCGTACCCAAGACACCCTGCGGCGCATGGCTCAGGATGGTCTCACTCCTTGTCCACGCCACACCGTGCGGAGGGGCCGACAGTTCGTGACAGCAGCCGCCGGACCCGGACCGCTCAGCTCTGGCCGACAGGCGCGGGATGGTGGTGACTGGCGCTTCACCCGAGCCTGAACCACCACGCTCAAGGACTTGCAGCCGTGCCCCACGCGCACGTCCGAACAACACCCCGGTCAACCTATTGCACCGCCGAAGCGACGGAGTCGGCGAGCTTGGTCAGGTCATGCTGCCAGAACAACGTCACCTGATGTTCCTGCTGGGCGCGCTCCAGGCACTTGAGGTCGTACACTCCAGCGATCACAGCGCCTGTAATGAAGTGGCTACCAAACGACATCCGCCACTTGTCGGCCTTCCCCCCGACTTCCCGGAGCAGTCGCTTCCACGAGTTCTTCGGCCCATTCGACACCTTGCACTCGATCGCCAGCAGTCTCCCGTCGAGTAGCCTCACAGGAACGTCGCACTTGGCGTCTGCGATCTTCTGCTCTCTTGCAAAGACCCCCCGCGGCAGGTCGTCGATCAGCCTGATCGTTCGGCGCTCCACAGACGGCTGCCGGGGTGTAACCCGCCGCCAGCAGCGAATCCGCCACGTCGTCCTCCTGGCGCCTCGCTGCAGAACCTCTCCGCTCCGTTCTGAGCCTCTGATGGGCGACCAAAGTCGAGGTGGCGAGAATCGCCGCCTGCAACTCCGATGTCGTCGGCTCACGCGATTCGGCAAGCCATGGCAAACGGAAAGGATCCACCAATTCGCCGAGCACATTCGCGGCGTCGCCCGCCACACTGCTCGGCATCCTCCGGGACTTCTTGCCAACGAGTGTCCAGAAATCCTCTTCGCTGATCTCCGGGCCGCAGAAGTACCGAAGTGTGTGCCATAACCTGTCGTCTTGCAGCAGCGCGTTCTCCAGATCGCGTCCCCAAAGCTCCGCACGCGCCAATGCGTCGGCGACCACGGGCGCCACCTCGTTGAAGGTAGCAGCATATCTTGCAGGCCCCTCGTCCCGACGCTGGCTCCGGAAGGAGTCTTCGGCCTTGTCGCGCTCGTGCGTCAACTCCTCCGAGGTCCAGACGGGAGGAGCCAGAAAGCTGCCTGTCATGCGAGGCGCTCCGCCCGAGCCCGCTTGCGATGGACGCCGTTGACCTTGTGTTCCATGTGCGTGTAGTTCACCCGTTTGAAGAAGCCGGGGGGCCACGGTGGTGATTCCGGCGCCAAGCTCGGATCGCGCCCGGCAACGGATCGGGGAAGGTGGCGGCCAACGGTCAAGGCAACGTCACCCTGAACGGCGTTCCCGATCTGCCGAAACAGAGACGCCTTCGTCCCCACGAAACACCAACCTGCCGGGAAACCCTGAAGAGCGGCGCACTCCTTCCACGTCAGGCGCCGCAGAAGACCCCGGCTATCCCAGATCCAATCGGGCGTAGACGCTGCCCGGATCGTTCTGCTCGGTCGGGTCGGGTCAGCAACGAAGCCGTCCTGTCGATAGCCCCAATGCCCGCCCGGTCGGTTGGCTTCGACGATGCCACAAGCCCTCAGGCCCGATCCGGGCGGCAACGCGAGCAGGTCGCTCGCGCACTTGCCGGTCGGAACAGTGATGTCGTCGTCGTCCGGGTAAGGAAGTCCATCGAGACACTGACCAAGCGAGACCCAAGGTATCAGGTCGAGCATGGACGTCGTACTCGCGCCCCTGGCGTGAGTCGGCTGGGGAAACGGCGGCAATCCCGCCTCACAGCTTGCGACCATGAACAGCCGCACTCGTCTTTGTGCAGCACCGTGGTCGGCCGCGTTCAGGAGCTCAAACCGGCATCCGTAGCCGATATCCTCGAAGGCGGCCTGAATCAGTCGGAGCACGCCGCCCGGCAGACCATCAGAGCCTCGAGCGGTCACGAGACCCTGAACGTTCTCGAAAAGGATGAGTCCAGGTCTGAGCTCCGCCGCCAGCCTGACGAACTCCAGGAACAGCTGCCCACGCGGATCTGTCACGCCGCGTTTCTTGCCCGCCGAGCTGAAGGGCTGACACGGAGGCCCGCCGGCGAGTAGATCGGGGCGCCAGGAAGCGTCCGCACCTTCGGGGCGCAAGTCCCTCGCGGTGAGTGAGCAGATGTCGGCTTCGATGATCCTCGCCCCTGCCAAGTGGCAGCGGCCAGCCGCGTCTCCAGCTATGGGCAAGTTGGCACAACGCGTAGCATCCAGCGTCGCCAAGGCGTCGCGATCGTTGTCGACCATGGACACAGTATTCCAACCGGCACGTTCGAGGCCTGAAGTCAGGCCACCGGCGCCGCAGAATAGGTCGATGCTGGTCCTCAACGTGCCCCCCTCAAGGTCGCGATGAATATGCCGAGGCGCCTTGGGCGCTTCAAGACCGGCCCGCGGACGACTCCTGCTCTGGTCCTGCTTCTGTCCTGTTGCCGGCGCCTCCTCCGGAGCTCACAAGATCGGGCCTTGCCGCCAACGCGCTCGCAACCCGACTGCCCGACAGGGGGCTCGAGCGGACGAGCGGTCGCTTTGCTCCCCCACACGCGTCGCTGCTCGACCACTGCGGTGCAGTCCGACTCTCTCCGAGTCTCGGCCTTTGAACCGTACTCCCGATCCAGGATCGCACTCGCTCACACCCGGATGCTGTGCCGATCAAGTAGAGTGCCCGGATCCCGCGGGCCGAACGCTTCAGCTGCACGAGCCACCAAAGCGTAGTGTACCGCTCACCGCGGACGTATTCTCTGGAAGCACTGGCCTGGTCGAGCAGATCGACGTTTCGCGGGCTGGCCGGGTCGAGCCGGGGGGGCAACAGCGGAAGCCCGTTCGGAACCTCGACGACTCAGGGCAGGCACGACGTGCAGGCTCCCCATTCAGGACGTCGGCGGCGGTTCCCACCACCAGCTCATCGACGCGGTTCGTGCTGTTGCTCAGGATCACCAACAGGCTGGGGCCGTGTCGCCACAGTCTCGCCGCCTTGTGGACCGCGGCATCCGCCACCTGCGCCCAAGCGGACTTCCCTTCGAGCGGGAAAGCGCCCCGTACTCCACGAGATACTCGCCGGGCTCAGATGGACGCGCGTCGGCAGTCTCGTCCTGAGGCTTGAACCTGAAGTGCTTGACCTCAGCCCCGATCGACTGGCCGCGGCATTCAGGGACGAGGTCAGGCGATCGCTCCACCTGAAAGCCAGCCGCTGCGATCATCAGGGCCGCACCGCGATCGCGGGTACGCCGGCGACCGCTGCCTCGCGATGCTCGCCGAGGGCACGTAGGGGACCTCCGCCGCAGCAGTCGAGGAACTGGGCGCGCGTCGCCAGATCGTGGAGGCCGCGCGCCCGCAAGGTCCCGACGCAGGCGCGGCGCTGCTCGTCGAGGGAGTCGGCGATGACGCCGTCGAAGTCGAACATGATCAGTTTGCTCTGCGTCAAGGCCTCTCCTCGGGATGCACGTTCAGAGAGCACCACTCCGGCGCAGCTCGGACGACCGTGGCGGAGCCTACTATCTGGAGAGTGAGAGCGGCGACCCGACGGGGCGATTCGCTGGGCGTCCTCGGCGTGAGCAGGTACCATCTGCAGCCAACGTCAACCAGCGGCCCACAGGGCACGACGAGCGCAGAGGCGACCTCATGACTGACGAGCTTAACGGCATTCGGCCCGATCCCTCCTTCAGCTTGAGCTCCGCTCAGGAGATGCGCCTCTGGCACGCCGACGTCCTCGTCGCGGACGGCGTGCTGCGCATCGACGACTCGCTGACCCTGGAGCGGCTCGCCGGCGCGCGCCTGCTCACCAACGCCCGGGTACTGCTGGGCGCGCTCGCCGAGGGGCCCGTGACCGCCACCAAGCCGCGCGGCAACCTCCCGCGCTCGTTCGTCGGGCGCATGATGGCCGAGATGAGCTGGCAGCCCGTGCAGCTTGAGCGTCTCCGCCGCGTGGACAAAGCCTTCTACAACGAGGAGGAGGTCCCCGACCTCAACGAGCTGCGCGCGCTGCTGGGAGTGGCCGGTCTGCTGAAGAAGCGCCAGGGCCGCTTCTCGCTCACGCAGCGGGGCTCGCGGATGCTCGCCGCGGAGCAAGCGGGCCGGCTCTTCGCCCTGCTGCTGCGCACGTACTTCGGCAGGTTTGATCTGTTCTACGGCTACGGCTGGCCGGCTGACATCGCCATGCAGGCGCACATCGTCTTCTCGCTGTGGATCATTCGCGAGATGGCTGGAGGCGGCAGGGCCGCCCCTGCCGCGGAGGGCGGGAGCGGCGGCGAGCCCGCGGGAGCGAGGCCGCACGACGCCGGCGCCACCGAGATCGCCCACCTGGTGGTTCGCGACGAGCCGCGGTGGGCCGCGGTGGAGGCCGAGCAGGCCCGCTGGGGAGGCCCGCTCTTTCCTCACGTCGTCGCCGCCGTGATCCTGGAGCCGCTCGAGACGCTCGGGCTGCTCACCCAGGTCCCGAGAGAGGGGGCCAAGCCCTTCAGCCTGCTCCGCGACTGGGATCTGGAGACGAGGTGGGCGGCGACGCCCCTCTTCGCCGCGGCGCTCACCTTCGAGCTGGGTCCCGCCGAGCGGGATGGGGCGTCGCCCTCGATGTGATGACGGTCCGGCGCGTCTCGCCGCGGACGCGTGAGAGGCACAGTCTCGGGCCGAGCCCTGAGGCTGTCCCACAGGTCACCGATGAGACGAAGGCGCTCCTCGGGCGCGAGCTTCTCGATATCGGTGGCGAACATGCCCATCCCGCGACGATAGGCGCTGTGGAGCGATCGGGCGATGGCCGCACGTCGCTCGCGACGAGGGTCACTCCTGGCCGTCGAGCTGGGCGTGCCACATCTTGCGCGTCCCGACGCGAGCCCGCAGGCGCCAACGCACGCTCTTCGGCGCGCCGTCGATGGCGGCGATCAGACGCACGACGCCGTTACGGACGCGCGCGACCTGCACTTCGCTCAAGTCGAATGTGGCGGCGTCTTCAGCGACGCGCGCCAGGTTGGTGGCGACGTCGTAGAAGAGGCCCCAGTCGTCGGCGCAAAGCTTGCCGATATAGCCGCCATCGATCGACCGGGGGCGTCCTCCGCTCCCACCTCGGCGTCGCTGAGCAAGGTGATGATGTCGCGCAGATCCTTTTCCTCCAGGCGGAATATCTGCAGCTTGGTGAGCAGCAGGTCACTCAGCGAGACGGTGTAGGGCTCGATCTCGAGGCGCCCGGCGAGGGCGATGTCGTGGTCCATGCGGAAGGTGTCGAGGAAGACGTCGATGTGATCATCGGCGTGGGCGGGGTCTGTTCCCGGACCGCCGCCGTGCTCACAGGGACGCACGAACTGCAGCTCGGCGTTGGCCGTCGCCGTGCTCACTTCGACGTTCTCGGCATAGCCGGACCGGGCGAACAGCGCCACCAGCTGACGCGCCTGCCTGGCGAGGGCGACCATGTCCAGATCGGAGTAGTCACGCTCGCAGAGCTCAACGGAACGACAGTGCTCGCGCACGGCCAGACCGCCGAGCAGCCGCAGGGTCAGGCCCTCGGAGCGCGCCGCGTCGACCAGCCGGCGGCCCTCGCCCAGCATCTCGTGACGGACGCGCCGCGCCGCGCGGATGCGATCCCATGACCATGGACCTGCCCGCCCCGACGACCTACAATCGCTCGGCGCACGCCGTGCGGGTCCGCGCCCGTCTTCGGAAACCGGTCAGCGCCCAACACGGAGGTCACAGATGCCCGGCTTGCTGCCCAACGTCGATCCGGACGGACTGCTCGAATACTCGGTGGTGTACACGGACCGCGCGGTCAATCACATGTCCCAGACCTTCCAGGGGGCGATGAACGACATCTCCGCCACCCTCAAGGAGGTCTACAACGCCACCGCGGTGGCCATCGTGCCGGGCAGCGGCACGTTCGCCATGGAGGCTGTCGCGCGCCAGTTCGCCGCCGGCAAGAAGTGCCTGGTGATCCGCAACGGCTGGTTCAGCTTCCGCTGGACGCAGATCTTCGACACGGGCGGCATCCCCTCCGAGGCGATCGTGCTGAAGGCGCGCCGCATCGCCGACGAGCCGCAGGCGCCCTTCGCGCCGGCGCCCATCGAGGAAGTCGTGGGCGCCATCCGCGAGCGCCGGCCCGAGCTCGTCTTCGCGCCGCACGTGGAGACCGCGTCCGGCATGATCCTGCCGGACGCCTACCTTCGCGCGGTGGCCGAGGCGGTGCACGAGGTCGACGGACTGTTCGTGCTCGATTGCATCGCCTCGGGCGCGATGTGGGTCGACATGAAGGCCTGCGGCGTCGATGTGCTGATCAGCGCGCCGCAGAAGGGGTGGTCGGCCTCGCCCTGCTGCGGGCTGGTGATGCTGGGCAAACGCGCGCGCACCGCCATCGACGCGACCATCAGCACCAGCTTCGCCGGCGACCTGCGCAAGTGGCTGGAGATCATGGAGGCTTACGAGAAGGGCGGCCACATGTATCACGCGACGATGCCGACCGACACCCTGATGCGCCTGCGGGACGTCATGGCAGAGACCGAGGCCTACGGCTTCGACAAGGTGCGCGCCGAGCAGGAGGAGCTGGGCGCCAAGGTACGCGCGCTCCTCGCCGGGAAGGGCTTCCGCAGTGTGGCCGCGCCCGGTTTCGAAGCGCCCAGCGTCGTCGTCATGTACACCGAGGACGACGGCATCCGCAGCGGCGCGAAGTTCGCCGCCGCCGGGCTGCAGACCGCGGCCGGCGTGCCGCTGCAGTGCGACGAACCGGCCGACTTCAAGACCTTCCGCCTCGGCCTTTTCGGGCTCGACAAGCTGCACAACGTCGAGCGCACGGTCGCGTACCTCGCGGAGGCGCTCGATCAGGCGCTCTGAGCGCACATAGCGCGCGCCTCGCCGGCGCGAGGGCCGCCTGGGTGGCGCTGGCGCAGCGGCGGGCGATGGTTGGGACGGCCGCGCCGGCTGCCGGTCAGGGCCGGGAGGGCGGCTCGTCGAGTACGGGGCCTTTGCGAACGGTAGAGAGTCCGTTGGCGGCGGCGAGCGGAGTCGAACCGCTGATGGAGGTCGCGTCGCACCTGACGCGCTCTCTGCGGCGGCGAGACGGTGCACGCCTTCATCCCCCCGCCCCCTGCCACCCCAGCCCACGCTCGATCTTACCGGTCCGGTCCAACCACTCCTGGAGCGCGCGCTGCTCGCGCTCGCCCTCTCTTCCCAGATCGAGGGCACGCAGTCTTCGCTCTGCGACCTCCTGCTCTTCGAGATGGAGTAGGCGCCCGGCGTCCCATTCGATGGTGTCGTTGAGGTCTCGAGCCTCTCAACTTCCTGCTTGGCTGACGATACTCATAGCGGGCGGGCATACTGACCCCAGAGAGCCGCCACGCCCAGACTGGAGGGCAGATGCCCGACAAACGGAACACGGGCAACCAATCGACAACCGCGGTGTCACGCCCCACTGGTCCCACGCCTGACGTAAGGGCGATCGGTCTCTATCGCGAGGCAGCCCTCCGACGGGCCGTGCTCGAACGCCTTGAGGACGGCATCTGGTACGCCGAGATCGGGGAGCTTCCGGGAGTGTGGGCGGATGGTCCTGACCCTGCATCCTGCGTCGCGAGCCTTCGAGAAGTCATCGAGGAATGGATCGTTTTGAAACCGCGCGACGGAGACGCGGACTTTCCATTCGTAGCCGGCATAGATCTGAACCCGCGCTGAGGGGATGTCCGCTCCGGCGAGCGAAGCCGGCTTCAGTGAGGCGTCACCGGCCGAGGCGAGTCCAAGGTCAAGTCCCGAAGTAGCCGTATAATCCGGGGGCAGCCATCCGCGCTGCGACGCACCCTCCCGACATGAGGTGAGAGACTTGGCGTTCGGCATGGCAAACCGCATCCCGCGCATCGGCGGTCGAGGCGCGGGCCTCAGGCCGCGGCGCGGCAGTCCGGAGGGCGCCGAGGCATCTTTCGAAGCGGTCGTCGACCCTGCCGGAACGATCCTCGAGATCACGCGCGCAGACCCGCCGGCGGCGCCCGTCTGGCGCCGATTCTCCGTCGGCGCCAGGCTCGGCGACGCCGCGACGGCTCTCGACACCGGCCTCGCGACCGGTCTGAAGACCGCTCTCGCGCAGGATCGCCCCGTCGCGGGATGCGTCATCTCCTCGCCGGACTCATCTCATGTCATCCGCTACTGGCTGGGGCCTGCGCACGGCGAGCGGCTCCCGATCCGCCTCATGCTCGCACCATCGTCCCCCGAGGATGTCGCCGCCCTGGCCGGAGATGCATCGAGACGCACGGAGGCCCTGCAAGACGTGCTCGCGGCCGTCAACCGTGTGTCGACACCCGGAGAGGCCGCTCGCGCCGTGCTCCCCCTCTTGCTGCCGGCCTTCGGCGCCGAGTGCGGAGCCGTATACGCCGTCAGAGCCGGCGACACGGCGGAAGTCCTCGCGGCCTTCGGCCCGACCCGCAAGAGAGGGTTCCCCTACCCGTCTCTCGAGTTGGCGGGCCGGCAGCTCTCAGCCATCATGCAGAGACCGGGTACCGTCGCCCTGCTCGATGATGATCCCGTCAAGCTGGCCGCCGGCATCGCCGCGATCTGCCCACGCCATTGCGGGCTCGTCGCCCTGGCGCCCTGCTTCGCAGGCCATGACCCCACCGGCATCCTGGCGGTCTGTCGCAGGTCGGACGATCCCCTCAGCATCGAAGAAGCGGGCCTCCTCTCAGCCGCGGCGGACGTGCTGGGCCTGGCGCTCGGGAACTCGGCGCTATCGAAGGAAACGCACTTGAGCGAGGTGATCCTGGAGACGGCCTGCGCCGTCGCACGCGCGATCTCCGGGAGCCTTGACCTCAACGAGACTTTCAGGCACATCGCGGTCAGCGCCGCGCGCCTCATGGGCGATTGCCGCTGCCTTCTGCTCGAGGTCGACGGCGAGGAGGGCGACCTGGTCGCCGTGGCGAGCTCCGACCCCGCCGACGAGGTGCTGCTCGGGTTGCGCATCCGATTCGATGACGCACCGGACAACAAGGCGGCGCTGCAGGAGCGTCGCACACTGCTCGTCGACGACGTCGTCTGGGGGGCGCGCACCGACGCCGCCTACCGCAGCAAGCTGGCGATGCGATCGGCGCTGTTCGTGCCGATCCACGCCGACGCGGGACTCATCGGCTCGCTGCTGCTCTTCTCGGCCGGGCGCCGGGAGAGCTACTCGCCGGGGGACGTCGCTCGCGCCGAGACGGTGGCCGAGCAGGCGGCGAGCGCGATCTGCAACGCGCGCCTGTACCGCGACCTGGAGGAGAGCCAGCAGAAGACCAGCGACCTCCTCGAGAGGCTCACGAGCCTCCGCCAGCGCGGCCGCCAGGAGCTCGCCACCGCCATCCACGACGACATCGTCCAGACGATCGTCGCCGCGCTCTACGAGATGGAGGGCCTGCGCGAACAGGCGGCGCCAGACTCCCTCGCCGACGTGGATCGCGTGATGGAGCTGCTGCGCCTGACGATCGCGGAGGCGCGCCGGGTGATCTGGGACCTGCGCCCGCCCGCCCTCGAAGGATTGGGCCTGCATGGGGCGATACTGGCCCTCGTCGAGCGCCTTTCTAGCCAAGCCGGCGCCGACATCGCCCTCGAGTACGGCGCCATCCCGAATCTGGCCGCCGCGACAGAATCCGCCCTCTACATCATCGCGCGCGAAGCCCTTCAGAACGCTCAGCGGCACGCCGGCGCGAAGCACATCACGACCTCGCTGACGCTTGTCAGCGCGGAAAAGGCCGCGCCGCGCGTACTGCTGAGCGTCGCCGACGACGGCTGCGGGTTCTCCACCGTCGCGGCTCGACCGCCGGACCATTTCGGCCTGACGATGATGGACGAGCAGGCAGCTCTGGCCGGGGGCACGCTCGAGGTGAGCTCGAGCCCGGAAGGAGGCACCGTCGTCGAGGCCACTGTGCCGCTGCTGTCCGGCGCGAAAGCGGCGGCCGGGCGATGAGCGAATCCGGCGCCCGCATCCGGATCTTCCTGGTCGATGACCACGAGGTCGTTCGGGAGGGTCTGAGGCGCATGCTCGGACGCTCTGCCGACCTCGAGATCGTCGGCACCGCGGCGAACGGGGAAGACGCCCTGCGGAGCATTCCGGAGGTCGACCCCGACGTCGTGCTGCTCGACCTCAATCTTCCCGACATGCAGGGGCTGGACGTCCTGAAGGCGCTCCACCCCGAGAGCGCCGAAGGGCCCAAGGTCCTCGTCCTGACAGTCCACGACGACGAGGACCTGGTGCTCGGCGCCGCGCGTCTCGGCGCCCGAGGCTACGTCCTCAAGCACGCTTCGCGCGACGAGCTGGCGGGTGCGATCCGCAAGGTCGCCGGCGGCGGCCACTACTTCGGCGACGAGGTGATCGGCGCCCTCCTCCACGCCGACGCCCATCGCGGCGAGGAGGCTTCCCTGACACCGCGCGAGCTGGACATCCTGCGGCTGCTCACGGCCGGCATGGCCAACAAGCAGATCGGCGCCCGCCTCTATCTGAGCGCCGATACCGTCAAGACCCATCTCGGCAACATCTACCGCAAGCTGGGCGTCGAGGGACGCGCTCACGCGGTCGCGGTCGCGATGCGCCGCGGCCTCCTGAAATGACCTCGCCGTGAAGCCGCCCGCCCTGGCCAAGGCGGGTCCGCCGCCCATTCTTCACCTCAGGCTGGTCCAGGAACCTCCACGCGTCTGGGCGCCGCTCGACGCTTTCTTGTACAACCTCATGACGACCAACATCGCGGTCACGTTCGGGCTGCCTCTCATCGCGGGCACGGCCTTCTACTTCCCGCTTCGCGACATGACGGCGGCCATCCTGGTCGCGGGCGCGTTCTGCCTGGCCGAAGCACTCGTCTACGCCTTCCTCGTCTCGAGCTTCCCGAAGAACGGCGGCGACTACGTCTTCCAGCGCCGCTTGCTGAACGGGCCGATCGGCGCCATCTTCGCCTTCACCGGCGTGGTGGTCGGCGGCGCGCTCTGGATGGCCATCGCCGGCTGGTTCGCCGCGAAGATCGCCGTGGGGCCCTTCCTGGTCTTTCTCGGCAGTGGCTTGCACAGCTCGGCGATCTCGAAGGCCGGCACGTGGGCGCTCTCGACCTCGGGTCTGGTCGCGCTCGGCCTCCTGGCTACCCTGTGGTCCGGCCTGATCAACCTGTGGGGCATGCGCGTCTACGCCAGGATCCAGCGCGTGCTCCTGCTCGTGGGCTTCGTCGCCCTCTGCGTGCTGGTCGCCTACCTCGCTCTGACCAGCCTGAACATCAATCAATCGGCATACCGCGCGATCATCTACAAGGCAGTGGAGCAGGGCTTCTCGCGGCAGGGCCGCAGCGACGGCCTGGACGCCATGCTCGCCCTCCTCCCCATCGTCGCCTTCGGCCTGATCTACCCCGGCTGGATCGTCTTCCAGGCGGCCGAGGTCAAGCGCGTCGGCGAGCTCCGGGTGCAGTTGTCGACGATCGTTGGGGCCAAGGCACTCAGCATCGTGTTCGCGCTGGTCGTTCTGCCGCTGCCCATCCGTCATATCGGCGAAGAGCTCTTCGGCGCGAGCACCTACCTGGCGCTCCACGACCCGGCGTCCTTCTGGGTACTCGCGCCACGGCTCCTGAGCATCACGTCCGCGCCGTGGCTCGGCACGATCATCATGTTCAGCCTCGCGGTCGCCGTGAACACGTGGTTCTGGATCTGGGTCCCGAACCACACCCTGGCGGCGTCGCGCGTGTTGCTTGCGATGTCGTCGGACAGGCTGCTGCCAAGGTGGCTCAGCGACCTGCGGCCCAACGGAGTGCCGGGCAAGGCCATCGTTGCGTTCAGCCTCGCGTGCAGCGTGCTCGTGCTGCTCTATTCGAGCCTCGGCGTCTGGCGGCTCGCCTTGCACGCGACGCTCGTGAACCTGCTGGCCTTCGCCGTCACGTGTATCGCAGCGGCACTGTTTCCCTACATGCGGAGAGAGCTGTACAGGGACTCCACGGCGGCCCCGTTCGAGATCGCCGGCATCCCCGTCATCACCCTGGCCGCCGCCTGCTTCGTCGCGTTCGCCGGCTTCCTCGCATGGCGGTACGTCACCGCCGATGTGCTCGCCCTGGGCGCCAGCCTCGGCGAGACGCTGCTGTCCCTCGCCGCGCTGTATGGCGCCTCAACGGTCCTGTACGTGACGTTCCGTTTCCAGCGCCGGCGTCGCGGAGAGTCGGACGTCGAGCTCTACTACCGCGAAGTCGCGTCGCCACGTGGCTGACGTTCGCGCGGCCGCGGCCCCTCGTCAGCCGGCAAGCGCCTCGGTGATGGCCGCGAACGCGCGCACGTGGTCGGCGGAGACGTCGAGGTCCAGAGCGAACGGCAGCGTCGACACCTTGGCGACAACCACGTCGGCGGTGATGTCGACGTAGAGGTACTGTCCGTAGATGCCGGCGCCCAGCAGCACGCCTCTCTGCGGATCCGGCACCCACCACTGGTTGCGGTAGTGGCCGCGGGGGTAGCGCGCCGCCTTGTCGGAACGCGCGAAGGCCTCGCGACAGACACTGTCGCCAAAGCGCGTATCGTCGACGAACGCCGCCGGCAGCACCTCGCCCCCGCCCGCGACTCCGCGGCGCGCGTACATCTGGCCGAAGCGCGCGAGATCGCGCAAGGTGACTGAGATGCCGCCGTCGGTCATGGGGCTGCCGCAGCGATCCACGGTGATCGCGGCGTCCCATTCGGCCCCCAGCGGACGCCACAGCAGCTCGCTCATGAGCTCCGCGAAAGGCCGGCCGCCGGCGCGCTCGATGATCCATCCCAGGAGATCGGTGAGGATGGACCGGTACTCGAACACCCCGCCGTGCGGCCGGCAGTTGCCGAGGGTGGCGATGTACTCGAACAGCCCAGGCGTGTCGCCCGCCGCGACTCGCCAGCCGGCGGCGCCCTCGTACAGCCTGATGTCCGAGGCAGGGTCGTCGTAGTCCTCGGAGAAGCGAGTGCCGGTGGTCATGTCCAGGACCTGTCTTACCGTGGCGCCGTCAAAGGCGCCGACGAGCTCGGGCACGTAGTCGCACACTGCCCGCTCGGGCTCGAGCAGACCGCGCGCCACAAGAGCGCCGGCCAGCGCGCCGGTCAGCGACTTCGACACCGACTGCAGCAGGTGACGCGCATGCGGCGCCATGCCGTTGAAGTACTGTTCACTCACGATCCGCCCGCCGCGCAGCACGAGAAAGCCGTCGCTGAAGGTTCGCTCGAGAAGCTCGGCGACCGTCGTTCGAGAGCCAGCGGTCGCCGCGAACTCGACGCGTCCCACGTCGCGTGGGTCGGGTTCCAGGGGCGATGGTGGACCGTCGCCGCACCAGATGCGGCTGCAAGGGATGACCTGGTCGACGTGCTGGAACGACCAGCGGTTCCACGGCCCGCTCTGCCAGTTGTCGAGAGTGACGAGCCTGTCGCCACCAGGTGGGCTGCCCTGCATGAGCCCGAGCTCCTCGGCCGTGGTCGCTTTCGGCTTGCTCATCACGCCTCCATTGCTGCGAGTTGCGGACCGCTGCGCAAAGCCCGCCGCAGGTCTGTGTCATCTGGCAGGTGGCACGCCACGAGACGCTCGCCGACGCGATGCGGCGTCGGATACTCCGTCTCGCAGACGTCCATACGGAAAGGACACCGAGGATGGAAGCGGCAGCCGCCCGGCGGCCGGATGGCGCTCGGCACGTCGCCCTCAAGGATCCGCATGTCACCGCGCGACTCAGGATCGGGCGACGGCGAGCTGCTCAGCAGCGCGACGGTGTAGGGATGCCTCGGTTCCCGGAACACCTCGGCCGCCGGGCCCTGCTCCACGATGCGGCCGAGGTACATCACGGCGATGGAGTGGGCCATGGACTGCACGACGGCCAGGTCATGGGCGATGAACAGGTAGGCGAGCCCGAGCCGCTGCTGCAACTCGTCGAGCAGCACCAGGATACGGGCCTGCACGGAGACGTCAAGCGCCGATGTCGGCTCGTCCAGGACGAGCAGGCGGGGCTCCAGCGCCAGGGCGCGCGCGATCGCGATGCGCTGGCACTGGCCGCCGCTGAACTCGTGCGATCGGCGCCACAGGTGCTGCGTCCCCAAGCCGACCATCTCGAGCAGATCCAGCACCCGCGCCTCCAGGTCGCGGGCGCTCATGCGCGAGCTCGCGCGCAGCGGTTCGGCCACCAGGTGGTGGACAGTCATCCTCGGGTTGAGCGACGAATACGGGTCCTGGAACACGACCTGGGCGTCGCGCCGCAGCTGGCGGCGCATCCGTGCGCTCAGGGCCAGGAGATCCTGGTCCATGAAGCGGATGTCGCCGCCCGTCGGTTTGACCAGCTGCAGAACAGCGCGAGCCACCGTGGACTTGCCGCAGCCCGACTCGCCCACCAGGGCCAACGTCTGTCGCTCGTCGAGAATGAACGAGGCGTTGTCCACGGCGTGGACGACGTCGTCCGAGCGCCGACCGAGACCTCTGCGGATACGGAAGTGGACGGTGAGGTCGTCGACCGCGAGCAGGCTCATGACGTCACCCCCAGGCCGTTGGCCTTGCCGGCCTGTGCGGCCGCCCAGAAGCACGAGACCCAGTGACGGTCGCCGACCTTGACGGGCTCCGGCTTGGTGTGCGGGCACACGTCCATGATGCGGCTGCAGCGCGGGTGGAAGCGGCATCCGCTGGGGGGCGCGATGAGGTCCGGCACCGTACCGGGAATGGTCTGAAGCTCCGCCACCGTGCGGCCGTGCGGAAGGCACTGGTAGAGCGCCATCGTATACGGATGACGCGGCCGCTTGAGCACGGCGGCCACCGGGCCTTCCTCGACCACACTGCCGGCGTACATGACCGCGATGCGGTCGCAGGTCTGGGCCGCCACGCCCACGTTGTGCGTGACGATCACCTGGGCCACCCCCAGCTCCTCGCGCAGGCGCAGCAGCAGATTGAGGATCTGCGCCTGGATGGTGACGTCGAGGGCGGTGGTCGGCTCGTCGGCGATGAGCAGCGGCGAGCCGCAGGCCAGCGCCATGGCCATGCAGACGCGCTGCCGCATGCCGCCGCTGAATTGGTGCGGATAGCGCTTGAGCGTCTCAGCGCCGGGCGGCAGGCCCACCTCGGCGAGCGCCTTGCGCGTGACCTCGCGCGCCTCCTTGCGCGAGACGCCTTTGTGCGCGCGCACCACGCCCTCGATCTGGTGACCCACCTGAAAGACGGGGTTGAGAGAGGCGAGCGGGTCCTGGAAGACCATGGAGATCTCACGGCCGCGCAGGTCGCGCATCTCGGCCTCGCTCTTGGCGAGCAGGTCGTCGCCACGGTAGCGGATCTCGCCGCAGGTGATCTCGGCCTGTGGCCGCTGCAGCAGGCCCAGGACGGCGAGCCCCGTGATGGTCTTGCCGCACCCCGACTCGCCGACCAGGCCGAGGATCTCGCGCTCGTGCACGGTGAGATTCACACCGTCGAGCGCCTTCACGAGGCCGCGCATGCTGCGAAACTGGAGCTTGAGGTCGCGCACGGCGAGCAGTTCGGCGCCGGCGGGAGCGCCGGTCGCCTGGCTCGCGGTGCTCATCGTTTGGACCTCGGGTCGAGGACGTCACGCAAGCCGTCGCCGACCAGGTTGAAGGCCAGCACGAGGATGAAGATCGCAAGACCCGGGAAGGTGCCCATCCACCACTGCTGGAGAATGTACTCGCGACCCTCCGAGATCATGAGGCCCCATTCGGCGGTGGGAGGCTGGGCGCCGAGGCCGATGAAGCTCAGCGCCGCGGCGGCGAGGATCACGGTGCCGATGTCCAGGGTCATCTGCACGATCACCGGGCCGAGCGCATTGGGCAGGATGTGGCGCCAGATGATCGTGAGATTGCCGACACCCATGGTCCTGGCGGCCTCGACGTAAGGGCGCTCGCGCAGCGAGACCGCGACGCCGCGCACAAGGCGCGTATACCAGGGCCACCACGACACCACGATGGCGATCATGACGTTGCGGATACTGGGGCCCAAGAAGGCGACGAAGCCGATGGCAAGGATGAGCGACGGGAACGCGAGAAACACGTCCGTGATACGCATCACCACCTCGTCGACCTTGCCGCCGTAGTACCCGGCGACGCCTCCGAGCGGCACGCCGATGATGACGATGGCAGCGGTGACGGCGAACGAGATGATCAGGGGGATCCGCGCGCCGTAGATCACCCGGCTGAAGACGTCGCGGCCTTCCCGGTCGGTGCCCATGATGTGGTGCACGCTCGGCGCCTGGAAGCGCTCGGAGAGGTTCGACTGCCCGCGCCCCTGCGCCGGATTCGGCGCGATCTGAGGCGCGAACACTGCGACGGCGATGTTCAGGAGGACGACGATCAAGCCGACTACGGCGAGCTTATCCTTGAAGAAGACGCGCACGTTGTAGCGTGCCTCGTCGACGGACGACTGATGACGGACTCTCCAGTCCGCCAGTCGTCCTGATGCGGCGACGTCCATGCGCGTGCTCCTAACTCAGGGCGATTCGAGGGTCGACAAGAGCCTGGGCGAGGTCTACGACCAGGTTCACGAGCACGTAGACGACGGCGACCATGACCGTCACGCCCATGATGGAGGGATAGTCGAGGCTGAGGATCGACGTGGTCGCGTACTGCCCCAGGCCCGGCCACGCGAAGATCAGCTCGATGAAGAACGTGCCCGTGAGGGAGTAGGCGAAGGTGAGGCCGATAACGGTGAACACAGGCCCCAGGGCGTTCTTGAGCGCCGCCTTGTACAGCAAAGTCCGCGGCGGCACGCCCATGGCTCTCGCCATGCGGATGTAGTCCAGGCCCATGGCCTCGAGCATGGACGACCGGGTCATCCGCATGATGACTCCCGTCGGGTAGGCGGCGAGCGCCAGCATCGGCAGGATGAGGTGTCTGCCGGCATCCCAGAACGCCACCCAGTTGCCGGTGATGAAGGCGTCGACGACGGCCATGCCCGTGACCTGCGTGATGGGATGGGCCTGGGACACCATGATGCTCGTCTGGCCTGCCACGGGAAGCAGGTGCAGCATGCGGAAGAAGAGGATCTGCAACATGAGCGCCAGCCAGAAAGCCGGCACGGCGACCCCGCCTGTGGAGAAGATCCTCATGATGTGATCGAGCCAGCGTCCCTTCATATGCGCCGTGCTCACCCCCAGGATGATGCCGACGATGGTGGCGAGCACGAGGGCGGCGATGATCAGTTCGAGAGACGTGGGAAGGAAGTGCATGATGTCGCCGAGGACGGGGCGCTTCGTGCGCAGCGAGTCACCCCAATCGCCGGTGACAAGGCCCTTCATGTAGATGCCGTACTGCACGTACAGCGGCTTGTCGAGGCCGAGGATCTTGCGCGCCTCGGCGATCTGCGCGGGGCGCGCGTTGGCGCCCACGTACACCGCGGCCGGGTCAGAGGGCACCACGCGGACCATGAGGAACGTGATGGTAGCGACGCCGAGCAGCACGAGGACGGCGAGGGCTACTCTGCGGACGAGGTAGGCCCAGATGCTCACTCCCGGCCCCTCCCTTCAGTCAGGACGAAGGTCAGCGAAGTGGGGGCCGGCGGCGGCCGCCCATGGCGGCCGCCGCCGGCCCGTCGTCACGCGGTCAGTGAGTGACGTGCGTCCAGAAGACGACCTGCGGGTAGTTCGGATTGATGGCCATCTCGTCGAGCGTGATGGTCTTGAGGTAGGCGGCCACCGTCTGGGCATCGAACAGATAGCCCGCCGGCGCCTGGTCCACGAGCATTGCCTGCGCCTCGTCGTAGAGCTGCTGCGACTTCGTGGGATCCGTGGCGCTCGACTTGTACGCCTCGTCGAGGGTCTTCGCGAAGTCCTCGTTGTACCAGTACGCGAGGTTCCACGCCGGGCTCTCTTCGGGGCGGAACATCGAGCTCAGATTGTCGTAGCCGTCGGGCAGGCTCGGCCACCACAGCAGGCAGAACAGGTCCTGGCGGTTCTTCGGTGCGCCCTTGGCCTTGGCCCACTGCTGGTTCCAGAGCAGCGCCTGCACCTTGACGTCCACACCGACCTTGGCGAACGCCTCTTTGATGACCGGCGCAAAGGCCTTCTCCAGCACGTTCTCGGCCGCGTAGGTGAGCGTGAGCGAGAAGCCGCCGTTCGGGTAGCCGGCGTCGGCGAGCATCTGCTTGGCCTTCTCGATGTCGTACGAGTACTGCGGCACGTTACCGGCGGTGTTGGGCCACAGACCGACGGGCACCGGGCCCTTGGCCTGCGTGCCCAGCCCGTTGGCGCCGACCGTGATGATGTCTTGGTACGGGATGGCGTACGACAGGGCTTGCCGCACCTTGACGTTGTCGAGAGGCTTGACCTGCGTGTTGAAGAACATCAAATAGGTGTTCCAGCTCTGGCCCTTGTACACGGTGATGTCCGGATTTGCCGCAATGGCATCGACCTGGTCACGGGCGATGAGACCCGCGAAGTCGATCTCGCCGGCCTCGAGCATCTGCCGCTGCGTGCCGGCCTCGCTGACGACCTTGACGACCACCTTGGAGAACTGGTTGTCCTGCCAGCTGCCCCACCAATCGGCGTAGCGGCTGAAGACGAGCTCCTCGTTGGGCTTGTACGAATCGAGCACCCACGGACCGGTGCCGACCTCGTGGCCCTCATCCCACCACTTGGTGTCCTTGCCCTTCGTCGCCGGGCTGAACATCCATGAGCCGGAGCTGGCGGCCGCGATGCGGTCGAAGGCCACGGGATAGGCGAGGATGAGCTTGACGGTGGCGTCGTCCACGACTTGGACCTTCGTCACCGGCGCCCACAGGTAGGCGGCGCCGAGGTTGAGCTTCTTGGTGCGGTCGACTGAGTACTTGACCGCCGCGGCGTTGAATGGCGTACCGTCGTGGAACGTGACGCCGGTGCGCAGGTGGAAGGTCCATTCGAGACCATCGCTCGAGACCTCCCACGATGTGGCGAGGGCCGGCGAGAATGGCTCGGCGCTGCCGGGTGGATTCGCGTACATGAGCGGCTCGTACGTGTTTGCCAAGTACGCGACCTCGGTGGAGAAGCTCGCGCTGGGATCCCACGTAGTGACCGTGGCGGTGTAGGCGGCGCGCAGGATGCTGGCTTGCGCCGACGGCGATGCCTCCGGACTCGTCGAGCTCCCGCACCCTGCCAACAGCAGCACGGCGATCGCGAGAAGCAGAACGCATGCGACTGCGACTGCCCTCCTTGTAGCTGGCCGATTGACCTCCATACTTTCCCCCCTTGACGTCGATGGTTCGTGCCGCGGCGCAGCGCGTCACAGGGCACATGCATGACGCTCTCATGGTAGGACGACCGCGGCCCCGCGGCATCACCAATCGCAGGCGATTCTGCGTACCCAGACGGGTCCGGCCGACTCACCCAAATGGGGGAGGCGGCGGCGGTGACGATCTCCTGCTACCGCCGCGAAGCCGGCGCCTGCAGGCGTGCCACGCCGACGACGCGCACGACGCCACGTGGTCGGCGATCAGCACGCTCGTGACGGTCACCGCGAGGCCGGACGAACCCGTCTGGAACCGCGACGGCGTGACGACGCTCCCCGAGCTGATGGCCTCGCGGGGGGCGTCGCGACAACTGCTGGTGGTCACGGGCGCGCGGCTGGGCTCCCGCGACGGCGTCCTGCGCCTGTTCGACTATCGCGACGGCGACTGGGTGGAGGCGCTGGCCGGAAGCGCCCGCCTCGGCAGGAGAGGCCTCTTCGACGGCCTTCGCCGCCACGAGGGGTCACTGACCACGCCCACGGGGATCTGGCGCCTGCCCGGCTACGTCTTCGGCACTCACCGGCGACCGCCGAGCGGCGTTGAGATGGTCTACCGGCACATCACCCGGCGCTCCTGGTGGAGCTCCGCACGCGACGCGACGTACAACACCTGGGTGGAGACCGGGCGATACATCTACGGCGAGCACCTCGCGGACTACCCCGTCGAGTACGAGCTCGCCGTCTCGAACGGCTACAACGCGCCGCCCAACAGCCGCATCGCCGGCCGCGGCGCCGGGATCTTCGTGCACGTCTTCGGCCGCGGCTACACCGCCAGCTGCGTCTCTGTGGCGCGGGGAGACATGATCCGCCTGCTGCGCCGGCTCGACCCCGCCGCGCGGCCGGCCTGCGCAGTGGGCACGCTCCTCACGGGCACGAGGACCAGCATCTACGCCTACTGAGACAAGATGGGGGCGCCGCGGACGGCGACCCCTGCACGAGGCTTGGCCGAGCCGGCCGCGGAGCGCGCGTAGTCGGGAGGCGCCCGCCGGCCGGCGATTCTATCGGGCCGCCGCCAGCAGCGCGGCGCGCATCCCGGAGCCGAGGTTGGCGCTCAGCAGCTCGACGGTGACGATGGGGATGTGGTAGCGCTCGGGCACGTAGCGACCCAGCGAGCCGGTGATGTACGGGTCGTACCAGAGCTTGCTCACGGGAAATCCGCAGAGCGCCGACATGCGCCGCCCGAGGGCGAGCGCCCCCGGGCCGGTGCAGTCGAGGATGCCGGCCCGCGAGTGGAGGCTCACGACGACGGAGAAACCGCCGCGCAGGTAGGCCGGCAGCGCCTTGGTCTCGGGCTCGGAACCCGGGGCGGCGCCACCGGTCAAGCCGGGGCCCCCCGGCTCGTTCAAGGCGCTGAGCCGGCGCCTCCAGTCGGCGGTAGGCAGGTTGCGGTCAAGGTCGACGCTTCTGGCGTTGCCGCGCATGCGGCGCGCATACCCGTCCGGATCGGCGCAGCCGATGACGTCGATGCGCGACCCGGACGGCAGCGCCCCGGGGTGGGCCAGCAGGTAGGCCACGAGCTGCCCGGCCACGGCCGTCCCCGACTCGTTGCCATGCACGCCGCCCACGATGAGCAGGCGGCGGCTGCCCGCGCCGAACTGGATCACCGTGAGCGGCCGCCCCAGGTGCGAGCGCCCGATGGTCTCGCGGGCCAGGCGCTCGACGACGATGTCGGCGCCGGCGGCCGAGGCCTGCCCGTTGCCGGCGAGGTCCTGGGCGGCGATGCTGTAGTGGAAGACGCCCGTCGTCGCCGGCGTCCATCTGGCGCGGTACCAGGCGCCTGTGCGCCTGTTGCCCAGGGCGAGGCTCGCGACGGTCTGGCCGGCGCCGTCGCCGACGACCAGGGTCACCGCGGAGACGTCGGGGCTGAAACGATCGGCGACTGAGTACCTGAGCGTGACGGCGCGCCCCGTGTAACCGACCGCCGCCCTGACCGACGTGGTCGGACCCGTGGTGTCGACCTTCAGCTCGACGGTGTGCGCGACCTCGCGGTTGCCGGCGGCGTCCGTGGAGTAGTAGCTCAGCGTGTGCCCGCCGTCGAAGGAGTGATCGGCGGGCGCCGGGATGTCGAGCGAAGCGCCCGCCGGACCGCCCACCTGGAGCAGGGGGCCGGCGTCGAGGGCCGCCCAGGTCGCGGCGACGCCCGACTCGGCGTCGGACGCCGTGAACCGCACGGTGAAGGACGCGCCCTGCCAACCGGACGGCGCGTCGCAGGTCGTCACGGGAGGAGTGGAGTCGGCCGCGGACGCCGCGGACGCCGCGGCCGGGGCCACCGGGAGGAGCGCGCAGAGCAGCGTCACGAGAGTGACCGGCAACAGATACGCCTTCGTCATGGTGCGCGCTCCCCCGGGCCGGCGGCTCCGCTGAGCCGCCGCTTCACGCGATGGTAGCACCTGACGCGCGGATCGCGGGGAGTCGCGCCGGTGATGGAGGCTGTGCAATCATGCCGGACGCGCGACTGTGAGCACGTGAGCTTCCGCGATCTCGAAGCGAGTCAAGGGGCTCCCGCGGAATCCAGGCAGAAGGGGGAGGCGCGATGAGCTCGGGCATTCGTGCCACGCCGGGGGGCGAGGCGGTCCAGGCGGGCGAGGCGGTCCAGGCGGGCGAGGCTGTCCAGGCGGGCGAGGCGGCGCAGGCGGTCCAGGCGGACGAGGCCGGCGGTCATCGGGGCGGCAGAGGTGATGAGGTGAGCGCCAAGGGCCTTGCGGCCGGGCGCGTCGGCCTGCCGGCGACCATCACCATGGGCGTCGGCGCGGCGGGGCCCGCCTACAGCCTCGCCGCGTCACTCGGCATCATGGCCGCCGTCGTCGGCCTCAAGGCGCCGGCCATGCTCATCATCTCGTTCATTCCGATGCTCATGGTCTCCACGGCCTTCTTCTCGTTCGCCCGGGTCGACCCGGACTGCGGTCAAGCCTTTTCGTGGACCACACGCGGCCTGGGACCGCACATGGGCTGGATCCTGGGCTCTTGGGGCATCGCCATGGTCCTCGTGATCGGGCCGAACATCGCCAACGTCGTAGCGACCTACTTTTACCTGCTCATCGGGTTCGAGAGCGCCGCCGCCTCGACGTTCTGGCTGACGCTCGGGAGCGTCGTGCTCCTCGTCATCGTCGGAGCGCTCGTCGCCGCCGGCGTGGAGCTCTCGGTGCGCACACAATACGTTCTGATGGCCCTGCAGGTGGGCAGCCTGATCGTCTTCGCGGCCGTGACCCTGATCAGGCCCTACCTCTCCCATCCGGCGGGGCGCGTGGGGCTCTCTCTTGACATGTTTCTGCCCACCCACATGAGCTGGTCGCAGATCGCCGACGGCATGCTGATCGGCGTCTTCTTCTACCTCGGCTGGGACGTCGCCACGAGTCTGGGAGAAGAGAGCAGGGACGCGCGGCGGCTGCCGGGCAAGGCCGCCGTGCTCAGCACGGTGGTCCTCGTGCTGATCTTCACCCTGAGCGCCGCCGGCGCCCAGTCGTACCACGGCTCGCAGTTCCTCGTCGACAACACCGGCGACGTCCTCAGCGCCGTCGCCGGCGACGCGCTGGGCAGCCCCTGGGACAAGATCGTCCAGCTCGCCGTCTTTACCGCCACGACCGCCGCCGCGCTCGGCATGATCGTCTTCGTCAGCCGCTGGACGCTGTCGATGGCGTCTCACCGGGCCTTCCCGGCGATCTTCGGACGGGTCGCCGCGAGGTACCGCACGCCGGTCTGGGCGATCATCATCCTCGTGGCCGTAGCGGTCGTCATCCGCATCGTGATGGCCCTTGTCAACGACGACCTCGTCTACGACCTGGTCCCGTCGATCGCCCTGCTCTCGACGATCGAGTACGCGTTCGCGGGCTTCGCCTGCGTCGTGTACTTCCGCAAGTGGCTGGGCAGGAGCCTCAGGAACTTCCTGCTGATGGGGCTGCTGCCCGCGCTCGGCGGGGCCGTTCTCATGTTCGTCTACATCAGGTCCGCCATCGACTACCGGGATCCGGCCAACTCCTACTCGGGAGGTTGGCTCGGCGTGGGTGCGACCTTCTGGCTCGGGGTCGGCGCGACTGCGCTCGGCGCGGTCCTCATGCTCGTCGCCTGGGCCTTCAAGCCGGACTTCTTCAGGAGAAAGCCGGAAAGCTGGCCGGGGGAGGGACAGGCGATCCCGTACCAGGACGAGACGGTCGTCTGAGCGGGAGGACTGCGCAGATCGGCCCCCGCTCTGCCCGAGACCTCGACCGAGGGCTGCTGCCGTACGACCTGCAGGCGTGAGCCAACGACCTGCCGACGACCTTCGACGAGGCGTCTCGTCGGCATGGCGTCGGCCGGGCGCCTCGGCCCACGGCTCTGGCTGCGCCGGCCCCGAGGCGACAGGCAACCTCGGCCATCCGTGTCGCCATCCCACCTAGGAACGCGCCGCGTGGCGTCGAAACGGCTCACGACAGCCGTAGAAGGAGGAGGGCACGATGGAAGAAGCGCCGAAGCCGGACAACGGGGCGGGCAAGGAAGCTCAAGAAGAGACCAAGACGCCGGCAATCGCCCTCGGTCCCGCCACAGAAAGATACCGGATGAAACTCGCGTTCATCCTCGCCGTGTTCGGGATCGCTGTGGCGGCGTTGCTCGTGCTGCTACTCCCGCTCTCTCCCTGGGGCATCAAGGCCGCCTCCGATGTGGTCGCGATCGTCGGCCTGATCACCAGCGTCCTCGGTACATTGGTGGGGTTCTTCTTCGGGGTGCAGATCGGCTCAACAGGCACTGAGGCTGCGAACACACGCGCGGCTGACGCTCAGAAGCTGGCCAACGTCGCTCTGGGGATGACTGACAAGATGTCGCTGGACCAGCTCAAGGATGAGCTTCCCAGCATGTTCGCGTGAGTCGAAGGCGAGAGGTGAGAGAGCATGAGCAAGCTGATGCACGGCAAGTGTGGAGGGGAGCTGAACGTGGCCCTGGGCGACGGTGGTGAGCTCTACGTGATCTGCCCGGCCTGCGTCGATGCTTGGACGGTCACGCTGCAACAGGTCCCGAAGCAGAGGGCAAGGTTCGCAGCCGAGCCCCCGCAGCTGCCTGGAGTCGATAACGCGGCGATGAGCGTCCTTCTGGGAACCTGACAGTCTCGTCGGCCCGCGAGCCACACGAGGCCTCGACACCGTACACGCCGCGCTCGCTGTGCCCAACAACCACAGCGAGCGCAGCGCCGCTCAGGCCGGTACGACCACGGCCGGTACGACCCCGGTCCTGCCCGCTGCGTTCAGGGCCGCAGCTCAAGCGCCTCGACATGGGCCGGCCGCACCGCGCGAAAGTGACGCTGGTCGAGCGTCGCGACCTTGGGCTCGGCCAGACGCTCGGCGAGCGCCACGACGCTGGCGTCGATGACCCCGAGCGCGAGGTCCGCATGCCGCGCCTGCAGCTCTCGGCAGCGGGCCAGATCGGCGCCCGTCGGCGGCTCGGCGCGGTAGACCCCCGCGAGCAGATCGTCGAGAAAGATGAGCCAGGCCTCGGGAGGCAGCCGGCGGCCGCACCAGTAGTCGAGCTCGGCGAGGACGAGGGTCGGGACGACCAGATCTTCGTCGGCGTCCGTCAGCAGCCGCGCGCAGCGCTCGTGATCGGGATCGGCGGCGTCGAGGGCGGCAAGCAGCGGACCCGTGTCGCAGATGAGCGCCACCGTCAGCGCGGCTCTTCGGCGACCGGCTCCGCCGTGACCTCGGCGGCGCTGCGGCCATCGGTGGAACGGGCCACGCCGACCCGCGGACGCCGCCTGGCGCGCAGCGCCTGTGCCTTCTCCTCCAGCGCTTCGCGGAGGAGGGTCGCGAGGGGCTCCCCTCGGCGCCGCGCCTCCGCCTCGAGCGTACGGATGGCGGCCTGCGGCGCGCTCACTGTGGTCCGGCGGAGCTGAGTCATGATGCTTGATGCTAGCATCGTGATGCGCGATGAGCAAGCTGGACCGTCTGGCCGCGCCGGACAGTGTCGGACGCCGGCGCTCGTCCGGGGTACTGATGCAACAAGAATAGATCCGGTTTGCAGGAGAGAAGTTGGAGGCGGCGATCGGAGTTGAGCCGGTGATGGAGGTCTTGCAGTCGTCACATGGCGATGCACGCGAGTGGTCACTCCGGAGAGGAAGAGAGGCTCTTCAGCAGCTCCGGCAACGTCATGTCCATCGCCCTTGCCAGCTTCCTCAGAGTCTCGATCCTCGGGTCCCGACGACCATTCTCGATCCTGCTCAGCGACTCCTGAGCCACGCCGCCGCGCTCGGAGACTTGCTGCTGACTGAGGCCAGATTGCTCTCTGACGCGACGCAGCCGGGCTCCGATCTGCGCTCGAAGATCCCGGTCCTCGCCCTCGATCAGCTTGAGATGATCGGGGTCCACGACGGCTCGCAGCGCCCCGGCGTCAACGTCCACCTCGCGGCCCTCAGCATCGATCAGCTGCAGGGATTGGCCGTGCTCACGTGCGGACGCGGAGAGGGGAGTGACGTTCAACTGTCTGGCGAAGGGCAGAGAGTCCCACTGAAGGGCTCGATTCAGGCCGTCGCCGAACTCAAGCCACAGAACGCCGTCAACCGGCGAGAACCTGGCGCTGCGAACCCTGTCGGGCTGCAGCCGTTCAATGAAGCCGCGGAAGTACTCGTGCATGAGCGGACGGAGCTGCGCCTCACGCACCTCGGCGCCCTTCAAGTCGAGCACGAAGAACCTGTCATCGTTCAGGCGCAGGGCGACATCGGGTTCAGCCAGCCGCTTCCTGTCCAAAGCAGTTCGAATCAGGAGCACATACGACAGCGTCGAAGGCCCGGCCGCGAGGTCGTCGAGGCTCAACGAGGCCGTGAGCTCGCACAGGTCCCCGACAACCACGGTGCGAGCACGTGGAAGGGGCCGCCGCAGACTCACGATTGACTGCCAAGTGCCCTCGGCCCTGGCCAGCGACAGCTCTTCGAGAGTCGCCTCAACGGACCGTCGGCAGGACCGCGACCTGACGGCGCTCGCGTCGTAGACGATCTGCTCAGTCGTCGCTGCCATCGTCCTCGCTCCGGTCCGTGCTGATCACGCGATCCCAAGCTTCGAGCATCGTCTCGTGCCGATCCCTCAGGAATCGCCTCATGCGTGGCGGGAGTGGCCTCCCCGCCGGCTTCGTGACCTCCAAGGTGTAGAGGTCGACGCGAGCACTGAGACCCCCGGGTAGGCCGGAGACATGGCAGTGAGCAGGTCCGTGATCGAGATCGTAGATCTCCACAGTCATGCCGCCGCACTTCTCGCGGAACGCCGCCACGTCATCTTGTCCTATGAATCATATGACGCTTTCATCATATTTCCAAACTCATCCTTGCCGACCAGCGGCCTGACTCTGGAAGAGAAGCCCCTGCTCGCGGCTGGCGTCAGTCGGCATGGCAAACGACCGAGTCGGCGCGGGGGAAGGAGTCCTTGGGCTCGCGAGCTCCACTTCATCTGCGGCACGGTAGTCGCCCCACGTGAGTGTCCGCGAAGAGACGGCCGCGAACAAGACGCCCCGGGTTGACGTTGAGCACAACCGAGCGACGGGGATGAACGTCGTCAGCATCATCGCCGCCAAGCCGAACACCGAGGCCACGCTCAGCGCGGAGGAGCTCGACCGCGGAGCCGCCTCCGTCACCCGCGCCAGCAGCCTGCCGACGACACCGCACCGCGCGCCATGCACGTCGCCTCCGGGTGCGTGGCGAACGGCTGCCGGCGGATCTCGACGACTGGAAATGCGGAGCGCCGTGGCGCTAATCGACTCATCGCGCACGCCCCTCAGCGGAGAGGCAAGTCCCACGGCGTAGACTTCCCATCCGATGGACGCCAGGTCCTTCGCGTGCGCTGCGCCCTCAGGGCGGCCGCAGCTCGCGGCCGACAGGCGAGCGCCGTGTCCGCACTGGCCGCGTCGTCGCAGACCCAGGCGCCGCGCACGTGGCACTCCACGATGCCACGAGAGGCAGGCCCATCGGCGGCCTTTGCGATCAGCGCCGCGCAGGGGTACGACCTCGCCAGGACTACCCCTCAAACGAGGGCATGAGCCCGTCGAGCATCATTCGCCCGCGTTCGCCGCAGCGGCATTCGGCGCACCCATACGCGACACTCGCCGGCGACGCCGCGGCTGCGGAGGCTTACGGCGTGCCGCGGCTGCGGAGGCTTACGGCGTGCCGCGGCTGCGGAGGCTTACGGCGTGTCATGTGATCGGTCCGACTGGACGGTGAGCAGGCGGTCCGCCATCCACGCGTCAAGAGAATGAGGTGCGCGCGGCGACGTCACGCCCTGCGCGGCGAGCCATGCCAGGGCCTTGTCGGCGAGAAGCCTCCACTGGTCCTCGAGCTCGGCGAAGTCACGGGCCAGGATGCCCAGGGCCAGCAGCGTAGGCCCGACGAGGTCCGCGGCGGTGGCGTCCAGGCCGAGGTCGGCGAACACGGGTTCGCAGTCGGCGCGCCCAAGGCCCAGGTACGCGAGGACCTCTTCGTTCCACGCCCAGCTGCCGTCGGCGCGCTGAGTGCGCACCAGCTCGAACATCATCACGTTTGGCGTAGGGATCTCGTCAGACATATCCAGGATGTCGTCCTGCTGCCCCGCGCCGCCCATCGGCGAGAAGCCCGGAGCGCTCGGTGCGGATGCGTCCATGTCGAACGCCATCTCGTTGAGGATGCCCATGCTGCGGTCAACGTGCGCCAGCGGCGAGGCGGGCATCATCATCGCGCTGCTCATCATCCGCATCTGCCCCGACCCGTGCCAGTCCTTGAGCAAGGCGACCGGGATGCGGCGCAGCTCGGTCGCAGGCAGGTCCGCCGTCGCGCCCTCACGCACCTCCACCGCCACGAAGCTGGTCTGCGAAGACATCAGCGTGTAGCGCGTGGCGAGCGCGATGATCGCGTCCCTCACCTGGGGCTCCTTGCGGGCGCGCTGCTGCGAGCCGCGCCCGGTGACCGCGGCGCGGCCCTCCTCGAGGTCACGGATCGCCTCACGCGCGAAGAGTCTCGGGATGGCCGCGTCGGGCTGCGCGGCGGCGAGGTCGGCGCTGGCCGCGAAACGCACCTCGCCGTCGGGGCCGGTGGCAATCAGCGCCAGTTCGACCGGCCCTTCACGGCCCGCCTGCGCGGCGAGCCGCGCCGCCGGCACGCGGCCGTACACGGTCAGCGGCGTGCCCGGATAGAGCGGCGGCAGTACGGCCGGGGCGACGAGGTCGACCGGCAGGCCGGCCCAGTCGACGTGCACGTCGCGCAGGCCGGCCGTCGTGAGGCGGCTCATCTGGCGCATGACGGCCGCCTCGATGCGCTCGCCCGGATGCACGAGCTCCGCGTGCCCGCCGCCGGCTCTGGCCACGCCGTTCATGAGGAGGTCGCTGGCCCCGTAGCCGACGCCGATCGTGAAGACGGTCGCCGCGGCGGCATGCGCGCGTACCCGCTCCACGCACTCCTGCTCGTTGCCCACCTCGCCGTCCGTGAGGAGCAGCACGCGGCGCGGCAGCTCGCCCGCCGGCTGGTCGAGGATGGCGCGCAGCGGCCCCATCAGCTCGGTGCCGCCGAGGTCGGCGTCCCAGCGTCGCACGGCGTCCCTCGCGCGGTTCAAGTTGGCGTCGTCGTAGCGCAGCGGCGCCGCGAAGACGCTTTCGAAGGTGCTGCCGAAGCCGTAGACGTTGAAGCTGTCGCCCTCGCGCAGCGAGCCCAGGGCGAGCAGCAGCGCGTTGCGCGCCTGGGCGATGCTGGAGCCGTCCATCGAGCCGGAGCGGTCGATGAGAAAGACGGCCTCGACCGGCCGGCGCGCCTCGGCGAGCGGCGGGAGCAGGTCGAGCATGAGGACGTAGTCGCCTTGTTCGTCCAGCACCGCCTGGAGCGCCGTGGCGCCGGCGCCGGCCAGCGTGAAGGAGACGACCACGTCCCGGTCGAGCTGCACGTCGGCGCCGCTCAGCTCCACCGTCGCCGTCCTCCCGGCGATGGTCACTTTGACCGGATGCGAGGGGCACTCCACGCCGAGCACGTCGCTGGCGCCCTCGAACGCGACCGTGAGGGCGAGACCGTAGGGCACGCCTCCGGCGACGGTCGGCGGGGTGAGGTGATCGAGCTCCGCCGGGTCCATCTGGCGGAGCTGCTCCGCGGGGACGTAGCGCGGCGCCACAGTCGTGGGGATCTTGAGGCGGATCTGCTCGCCGGCCCGCTCGAGCGGCGCCACGTACTGCACCGTGACGATGGCTTGCTGGCCCGGCAGGAGGTTGCCGATGCTGGCCGTGAACAGGTTGGCGCGATCCTGATCGAGCAGATAGGCGCCGTGGCCGCCGGCCAGCGCCTGATCGTATTCCTCGAAGGCCTTCTCCTTCTCGACGACGTGGCCGCTGACGCGCTTCTCGCCGATCAGCGCCTCAAAGCCGTAGACGGCCGCCTGCTCCTCGAGGGGGAAGCTGTAGACGGCCTCCACCGGCACCTTCTCGCGGTTCACGTAGCGCTGCGCCACGGTCACGGCGCTCGCAGCGCCGCGCGCGACCACGTCGATCCTGACTCCGGTGAGCGGCACGCTCTCCTCGCCCAGGGGCTGCCCGCTGCCCGCCACGGTGGCGAACAGGCCACCTCGCGACTCGTTCATGGCTCCTCCTCTTGATCGACCTTGCGATACCTGCTCAGAACGGCGTCCACGGCGGCCGTGAGGTCCGCGACCAGCGCCGGCGTGATCGGCGCACTACCGAACCCCAGCTCCACCGTCACGTCGTCGGCGACGCGCACGCGCACGACCGGCGTGGCCGTGGCCGCGGCAAACGATTGCGCCGGCGCGGGCGCCTGCGGCCCCGCCGCCCCCAGCGCCTCGGCGCTCGCCGGGCCGCCGGGCCGCGCGCCGCCGCTCATGGCAGCCAGCGGCACGCCGAGCCGCTGCAGCGCCCGGACCTCGCGGATCCGCCGCACGTGGCCGTCGTCGTAGTGACGGCCGCGGCCACGGCCGAGCGGCGCGTCGATGAGCCGGCGCTGCACGTAGAAGTGCACCGTGCGCCGGCTCACCCCCGTGAGCTCGGCGAGCTCGCCGATGGAATGGCGCTGCGCGTTCATGTCCGGGTCATTCCCCATGTGACAGTGAATGTAACACTCCACTGCCACTATATCAGAGGCGCATTGAGCGACCTTGAACGGAGAGGTCTGCGGCCTTGGCGCATACAGGAGCATTCTTCAATTGACGCGGAGGCGCCGAAGCCGCCTACTCGGTCGCATCGATGACGTCTTGAGGGGGACTCCCTCTGCGACGACCGCCCTGACCTCACGCGTGACGCGGACTCTTGCGCCGCTGAGCCGGGAAAGGTGCTCGACGACGTGATCGGCCCTCTCGGGCGCCTGCTTGTTGAGCCGCGGTCTGTTCGGCGTGCCCGTGGAAGCGGTGTTCGGCTTGGAGCGGAATGGCGATGCACCTTGCGGCGGTCGCCCAGCTCTGCGGAGGCTACGCCTGGGCGCGCTTCAGCAACACGTCGCGGGCGAGGTCGCGCACAGCGGCGGCGTTGCCCGCGGCGACGTCCACGTCGAGGCCCTGCTTGACGATGTCGATGACCTCAATGGGGGTGAGGGCCTCGACCCGTTCGCTGGCCGCCACGTAGGCCGCCACCCGGGACGGCGCGCATGTCTCGCTGAGCCAACCCTCGCCCTGCAGGCGCACGCCATTGGCGCGCACCGTCTCAGCTTCTCGATCAAGATCGATGGCCATCGAACCCCCTCCTCTGCGTGATGATTGCGCAGGCACTGTGCCCATCCTACCCGGCACAGCGGACGGATGCGTCACCTTACGTGATGCCCCATCGCGCGATCCGCCGGCACGAACAGCTCGCCGTACAGGTCGAGGGCGCCACGATCCGTCAGGCTCGCGAGGAAGTACGCGACCTCATGGGCGACGGCGCCTGCATCGCCGGCCCCATTGATGCGCTGCTGCACGTAGGTCGGCAGCAGACGTGGGTTGCCACGGATCGCCTCGAAGAGGCGCTGCAACACGTGGTCGGCCTTCGCATTCTGACGCGACACCAGGGGGCTCTTGTAGACCCTGTCGTACAGGAAGTCCCGCACGTCGTTGACCTGCTGCCGCATGTCGCCCGAGAAGTCGACCACCGCCGTGTCGCTGTCGCGGGCGGCCCCCAGATTCGCGTGCTGAGCGCCTCGCTGAGCAGATTCGCTCAGAACGTTGCCGAGTAGCATCGAGATGAGGTTGCGATGCAGGCGGCGCACGGTGACCCGCGACTCATCCACGCCGCGCCAGCCCTCCGGGTGATACGCCTGCATCTCGCCCTGAGTCGCTATCGAGGCGCGCTTCCACAAGCTGCATCCCGAGAGGGCCGCGTCGCAGTCGCCTTGGGAGAGCAGCCCCTGCTCGAGCGCGTCGTGGAGGTCGTGCGTGATGTACGCGACCTCGTCGGCGGCGTTGCCTACCTGGGCCTCGGGGGACGGCGCGCGATGAGCGCCGAGGTCTGCGCCGGCGCCATGAGTGACCGCCGGTGCGTCGAACGCGGTTTGGTGGCGGGCGATGCCCTCGCGCACCGCCCACGTGAGGTTCAGGCCGAGATAGGCAGGGTACTGCGCCTCGATCTCGTCGACGACCCGCAGCGAGTGATGGTTGGAGTCCCAGCCCCCGCGGTCGGCGAGCAGCCTGCTCAGGGTCTCCTCGCCCTGGTGGCCGAAGGGCGTGTGGCCGACATCGTGCGCCAGGCAGATGGCCTCGGCGAGGGCGGCGTTCAGACCGAGGCTCGAGGCCAGGGAGCGGCCGACCTGGGCGGTCTCCACCGAGTGCAGGAGCCGGGTGCTGTAGAGGTCGCCCTCGGTGACGATGAGCACCTGCGTCTTGTGCTGCAGGCGGCGGAAATGCTCGCTGTGGATCAGCCGATCGCGGTCGCGCTCGAACGCCGGGCGAAGGTCGGCGTCTGACTCGGCCCGGTACCGACGGTCCGTCCACGGCGCCTCGTCGGGGGTGCGCAAGTGTGCCAGCGCGTCGAGGTACTCCGTCTGTGGCTCAGTGGTCATCGCGCATGAGTGTCCTCGAAGGGGCGACGGCGAACAAGACGCCCCGAGTTGACGTTGAGTGCGGCCGAGCTGCGGGAACAAACGTCAGCCGCGTCAACAGCCACCCGAGGTATTTCGAGATGGCCATGCGATCACGCGGCCTCAGTCTGGAGATACCGCATCATCGATAGTCATGAGGCGCTCTCCGGCACGTGGCCTTGCAGCAGATCATGTCCATGGGACCAGCACCTCGTCATCACCCTTCCAGCCCTTCCAGGCGCGCCGGGCGTGATGGCCGTCGCGTCCGCAGATCGCGAGGAGGACAAGGTCCTGCGCCTTTCCCCATCGAACGGGCTCCGCTTGCGTTCCTGCAACGGAAGTAGCGGCAGCTGCCGGTTCCGATGGTCCACCGTGTCCAGCCTCACTTCCCCTCCACGTCCATGGCCGTTGCGACCGCATCACCGCCAATCACGCGCCTCGCGCTTCCGAGGCTGAATCGCGCCCCCGCCAACGCCCTTTCAACATCCGAGGCGGAGACGTGCGTGCATGGCCGAGAGGAGAGAATGTCCGTTTGCGGGTAGGTTTCCCTGGCGGCTTCGCCACCCGTGGCGGGTGGAAATGGGAGCGGAAGGGCTATTTCCCCTCAGACGTGGCGCCCCGACTCGAAGCAAACGAGCGACACCGGGTCTTGCGGAAACCTGCGGCAGACATGACGGGCCGTGGCGCAGCGTCTTGTCGGCAGAATGCCGGCCATCCGCCGACGCGAACAAAGCCTCTGCCGAGCGGTGATCACGGCCCGTGCGAGGCCGCACATGATGCCCTGAACGCGGCAGCGCGGCGGTCAAGGGCATTCTGACGCGAGCTTGCCTGCGACTGCTCGCCCAACTCACGCAGGTGCGGCAGCAGCTCCTCGTGGAGGCAGTTCGCCCAGCTCGGAGTGGCGCCTGAGCATGTACTTGTCGAACTGCGGAACAGTGAACGCCGCGTAGCCGTGGCCAGGCGTGTAGAGCAGCCCCTTGTCGATGAGCCTCGAGCGGATCGGGCCGGCTTGTTCCACGGTCCGCTGTATGCGCCGCGCGACCTCGCTCGCGCGGTGCGGTCTGGGTCCGAGCTCCGCCATCGCGTAGAGGTATCTGAGCTCCAGCTCGGTGGTGCGCTCCGCACGCACGCGGAAGAAGCTCTCGTCGAGCCCAGCCTCGACCAGGGGCAGCACCGACCGGACGTCATCCAAGGTCACCGGAGAGGTCGACGTTTCGTCCCAGACGATCCTGCCGTACTCCTGCAGGAAGTAGGGATAGCCCTGAGTGTAGTCGACCATGAAATCGATGGCATGCGCCTCGAGCTCGACGCCCAGATCCCGGGCCGGCAGAACGAGGGCGTCTCGGGCGTCGCTGGCGGCGTCCAGCTCGCCGATCTGCGCGAAGCGGAAGAGCCGCTCGCTGTAGGACTTGGCCTCGCCGGTCAGGCGAGGGATCTGGGGTAGACCGGCGCCGACGAGGGTGATCGGCAGCGAGCGGCGGGTGCACTTGTGCAGCGCCACGATGAGCGCTTCCAGGTCGGGAGGCCGCAAGAACTGGATCTCGTCGATGAGGAAGACGACACCGACGCCGCGATCCTGCGCGGCTTCCCCGATGGCGACGAACAGATCGCTCAGATCCTCCGACAGCGCCCCGCTGTCTCCGAGGCCCGCGAGTGCATCGATGTCCAGGCCGGCGGTCATCGCGCCATCGGGATTGAACGTGACGGTGAATGACTTGAGGATGGAGGCGGCTCTCAGCACGCGATCCGTCCACTTGGCCTTGGGCGCGATCTGCAGAAGCGCCCGGCGCACGTGCGCCGCCATCTTTGGGGCGAAGGCGGCGTTCTTCTCGACCTCCCACTCGACCGTAGCCCAGTCGCGCGCCTCGGCCTTCTCGCGGAACACGTCGAGGAGCACCGTCTTGCCGACTCCTCTGAGCCCCGTGACGATCATGGACTGCTCGACGTAGCCGTTCTCGAGACGTTCGAGCAGGATGTCGAACGACTCGATCTGCTTGTTGCGCCCGACGAGTGCCGGAGGCTTGGCGGCGGCGCCGGGGGCGTAGGGATTCTTGCGTGGGTCCATGGGAATCCTTTTCAGACTAGACCGACCTTATCAGAACTCGATAAGTCGTGTCTAGTCTGTAAAGAGGCGCTGTCTCCGAGATGGCTCCGCCGTTTCGCGGGAGCGCGAAGGCGGTCAAGGGTTCGCCGAGTAGACCGTCGTCACTCGGCAGCGGCACCAGCTCTGGACTGGCCCACCAAGGTCATGCCGACCGCCACGAGAACCGCGCGCTTGAGATCGGCAGGCCGTGGGCGTCTTGCGAGCCAGTGAGATCCGACCTTGTTTCGCTTCACCTGGCCTCGCCATGAGAGCGCAGTGCGGCGACCAGGAACGGCAGACCAAGTACGACAAGTACGATGCCGATGATGAAGGTCGGCCGCGTGCCCAAATGGGTGCTGCTCGAGAGCAGCGCGTGTGCGAGGACGATGATCCCGGTCAGCTGGTCGATGGGCTTCTCGCGCTCCGGCACCTCTCGCGGCACAGCCACGTCAAGGTCCCGGGTCTTGAGCGCGACCGCCTCGCCGGAGGGCCGCTCATGGGCGGCGTAGAGATAGGGGACCCAGCCGCCGGCGATGACCATGTCGTCAACGTAGGGCCCGAGGGCTTTCAGGCCGATGAGCAGGGTCGGATCGAGCGCCATCTAGCCGCGCTCCGCCGCCGCAAGCTTCGGCCCCAAACGGCGTTCGAAGAGCTGCTCGGCTTGCTCGCGACCGCGGAGCGGGTAGTCGTAGAGGTCAAGGTAGAGCTGCAGATCCGAGACCACCCAGAGTCCCGCGGCCTCCTGTCTGTCGAAGAAGGCCGAGACGCGGTAGTAGGGCAGGCTGATGCGCAGATTGGCGCCGCGCTGCACCTCCCGTGCACCCAAGTCGCGGGCCAGCGCGCCCGCCGCCTCGAGGGTGTGGACGTACACGTCGATGGTGTCGAAATCGGCGTAGGGCACGATGAGACTGGCGCCGGCCTGCAGCGTCAGTGCGTACTCATCGCGCGCGTGCTGCAGGGACCGCTCCATCGCGTCCATCACTGCCTTCGCGCTCGTCGCAGAAACGAAGTAGCTCCTCGTCTCGACAGACCGCTTGCGATATGCGCTCACCCAGTCCTGCAGGAGCTCCTGCCCGTGGCGCACGGCGAGGCCGTCTTCCTGCCGAGCGACGTAGCCGCGTCGTTCAAGCTCCTGCACGACCTTGGAAACGTAGCCGGGGCTGAGGTCCATCTCCTTGGCGATGCCGCGAACGCCCTTCCCCGGCCCCGAGGAGATCAATGAGCGCAAGACGAGCGAGGCCTTGTCGGAGAAGGGGTTGCGCGAACGCCGTTGCTCGAGGAAGGGATTGGGGAATCCGCGGCGATCGATGAGGATGGCCGCGTCACTGATCCAGGCATTGCCCGCAAGATCGAAGAAGGGCACTCCGCGTTCACGCAGGAGGCTCTGCCGAGGCGGGCTCAGGAACGGAGCAGCCAAGATCCAGAGCTCGCTTGAACGCCCCAGCTGGCGACCCCGCAGCAGCTCAACAGCCTCCTTCAGCCTCGCTTCACTGCCCACGTCCTTGTACTCGACGAGCAGATTGAGTCTCCGCTTGCCGATCTGCACCCACGCCTCGGAGTCTGCGCGTCGCTCTCTGGCACGCTCCTCGTGGGCGACCTCCACCTGCGCAGACGGGAACAGCTGCAAAGCGGATTGAACCTCGCCGACGCGGGGGCAGCTGTCGAGCTTGTTTCCTTCAACAAGCATGTTTCCCAAACGGGAAACAGTAGATAGCTAGGAAACAGCAGATGCCACAGGATGGCCTGCCCGCCACCGCGGGTGTAGCTTTCTGGCCGAGTGCATCTCACCAACCAGCGGAGGACTTCAAAGCGCATGGCACGCACATGGCTTTCGATTCAGGTGGATCTGGTGTCCGGGCATGGCGAGCACTTCTGGCCGCGGCCCGGCCGGATCTTCGCGGCCGCCCGCTCCCACACCTTCGCCCAGCTCTCCGAGGCTATCGACGACGCGTTCGCCCGTTGGGATCGCGCCCACGTGCATGACTTCAACCTCGCCGACGGGACGCGTCTGACAACGCTCTACGAGGACTGGGAGGAATGCGGACCTGCGACTGACGATCGCAGTGCAAGGCTCAGTCGCCTTCAGCCCGGCGAGCAGTTCGTCTACGTCTTCGACTTCGGCGACGATTGGACGCATCTCTGCACCGTCGGTGAGAGGCGCATCGACCCGCTCGATATGCTCGGGATCGTCCCCCTCGTGCCGCTTCCGTACTGGGGCTGGGGCGACATCCCCGACCAGTACCGCCGCCTCTGGGACGGCGACGACGGGGAGTCGGACCCGCCGGATGACCCCGGGCTCACCGACCTGCCGCCGCTGCGGCCGTGGTGGGGCCCCCAGGATCGGTAGCACAGCGGTCCCCGACCTTGGTCGTGGCGCACGCTTTCGGTTCACCCAACGTCACCTTGCCCGTGCGTTCCGTTCGGGTATACTGGATTCAAAGGTTCCACCCCGGCGACAAGAGGCCATGGGCCTCTTCCGAAAGGATAGCTGGGGTGGTCGCGTTTCTGAGGTCAGCCCAGCCACGTCATCCCGCGTGCACGAGGCGGGCTTCGACCCAGGCGACACCAGCGTCGGCCATGATGCGGTACGAGCGATCGTCTGCACGCTCCCACTTGCGGTACGCGGCCCAGGCGCAGTAGTCCGCCACCTGCAGGTTCACGTCCGCGCGCGACGCGTGATGCAGGATGCGGTAGGTCGCGCCCGCCGGAATACATGCTTTCAGCGTCGTCCTCACGGCCTTGCGCACGGCAGCCGCGCCGCTGCGCACTGGCAGAGAGTCGGTGATGGCGATGATCTGTGCGCAAGCGACCGGCGCGCGCGCATCCAAGGTCTCTCGGATGAGCAGGTCGAACGCAGCCGAGTAGAGCCCTTCCGGGGTCTGCAGTCCGGGGCCAAGCGTGGCCTTGCGCGCTACGACGCAGACCACCCGCATCCCATTGGCATGGGCTGCAAGACAACGAAATACACGATCGCGGACCGCTTGGCGATCTTCGGAGGCGTGGAAGTGCTCGAGGTCGAGGCCCTGCTCGAGGAAGTCGTACTTGACGTCCAGGAGACCGGGCAGATGCGTGAACGGCCGCCGCATGAGCACCCCGCACAGCAGGAAATGGCGCGTGCCGCTGCGGCCGAAGTCGAAGTTGCCGGACTCGTCGATGTGCAGGTAGAGCGTGCCGCCCGCAGGGTCTGAAGTCGAGTGCATGATCAAGCGAGCGTAGCAGCGGCAGTGTCTGAGCGGGAGAGTGACATTGGCCGGACAGAAGGAGCCGTCTCTCACCGACCTGCCGCCGCTGCGGCCGTGGTGGAAGCCCCGGGGTGAGCCCAGGCTACGCTTCGACGATCATCGGCCTCCGCGTGGCCGCCCCCGACTCAGCCAGCGACACCAGGGGTCTGGTCGGGGGAGGAAGAGAGGCTCTGCAGAAGCTCCGGCAGCGTCATGTCCATCCCCCTTGCCAGCTTCCTCAGAGTCTCGAGCCTCGGGTCCCGACGACCATTCTCGATCCTGCTCAGCGACTCCTGAGCCACGCCGCCGCGCTCGGAGACTTGCTGCTGACTGAGGCCAGATTGCTCTCTGACGCGACGCAGCCGGGCTCCGATCTGCGCTCGAAGATCCCGGTCCTCGCCCTCGATCAGCTTGAGATGATCGGGGTCCACGACGGCTCGCAGCGCCCCGGCGTCAACGTCCACCTCGCGGCCCTCAGCATCGATCAGCTGCAGGGATTGGCCGTGCTCACGTGCGGACGCGGAGAGGGGAGTGACGTTCAACTGTCTGGCGAAGGGCAGAGAGTCCCACTGAAGGGCTCGATTCAGGCCGTCGCCGAACTCAAGCCACAGAACGCCGTCAACCGGCGAGAACCTGGCGCTGCGAACCCTGTCGGGCTGCAGCCGTTCAATGAAGCCGCGGAAGTACTCGTGCATGAGCGGACGGAGCTGCGCCTCACGCACCTCGGCGCCCTTCAAGTCGAGCACGAAGAACCTGTCATCGTTCAGGCGCAGGGCGACATCGGGTTCAGCCAGCCGCTTCCTGTCCAAAGCAGTTCGAATCAGGAGCACATACGACAGCGTCGAAGGCCCGGCCGCGAGGTCGTCGAGGCTCAACGAGGCCGTGAGCTCGCACAGGTCCCCGACAACCACGGTGCGAGCACGTGGAAGGGGCCGCCGCAGACTCACGATTGACTGCCAAGTGCCCTCGGCCCTGGCCAGCGACAGCTCTTCGAGAGTCGCCTCAACGGACCGTCGGCAGGACCGCGACCTGACGGCGCTCGCGTCGTAGACGATCTGCTCAGTCGTCGCTGCCATCGTCCTCGCTCCGGTCCGTGCTGATCACGCGATCCCAAGCTTCGAGCATCGTCTCGTGCCGATCCCTCAGGAATCGCCTCATGCGTGGCGGGAGTGGCCTCCCCGCCGGCTTCGTGACCTCCAGGGTGTAGAGGTCGACGCGAGCGTTGAGACCCCCGGGTAGGCCGGAGACATGGCAGTGAGCAGGTCCGTGATCGAGATCGTAGATCTCCACAGTCATGCCGCCGCACCTCTCGCGGAACGCCGCCACGTCATCTTGTCCTATGAATCATATGACGCTTTCATCATATTTCCAAACTCATCCTCGCCGACGGCGGAGTCACTTTGGAAGAGAAGAGCCCGTGCTCGGGTGCGGGCGCCAGTCGGCGTGGCCCGCGACCCAGTCGGCACAGGGGAAGGACGCCACCTTCTGGAGGCAACGGAGCAGGGGCTTAACCAGCCATCCCGCTTGCTGGGCCTCCGTAAGGTTGTGTCACCGACTGGCTGCAGGCTGTGGGGCGACGAGACGGCTGCATTCCCCCTTGCCCCGGCGTTTCATCTCGCTAACCAGACCGAAAGGGCAGGATGGCCAAGTTGCCGGCGGGCCCGTGCAACCATGTCGTCATCGTCGACGACACGGAGACAGTCCCGATATCTGATTTCATGCATGTTCTTCGCCTTCGGCCGCGGGTGAATCCTGCATCAAGTCTCTGACTTCGCCACCCAGCGAAGCGTCCTCTTCAGGCCGTTCAGATTCGTCCTCCACGGCAGATGACCGTCATGCTGCAATCGGCCGACCACGATTCCCGGCGACACGCCCACCTCGTCAGCGAGCACTTCGATGTCACCAACGCACAGAGGCTGCACCAGGACGAGGCGGGCATAGTCGCGGGGGGGGATGAGCAAGTCCGCAGCGAACCTGTCGGCTTCCTGCTCCTCAGCCGACTTGCCGTCACAATCGAGGAAGACTGCCGATCTGCTCTGAGACAGCACATGACCAGCCTCATGGAAGAAGCTGAACCAGAGGTGATCGTCGGTCCTGTAGCGAAGGCAGAGCTGAATCAGGGCTTTGTCAGAGCCCAGCCACCGCGTCGCTGCGCTGCATCGGATGCGAGGCAGCTCTGGCACAAAGACGACTGCAACGCCCGTGGCTGCGAAAAGCCGCTCGAGCTCCGGAACGAAGACGGCCGGAGACTCCCGAGTGAGGCCTCGAGCCGACGTGAGAGCAGCGCGAAACGCCTTGGACGAGTATGGCCGGCAGTCGATGTCCGCCCCTCGCAGCTCGCCTTCCCTAAGCCAGGCAGACAGCGAACCCAGATCCATCTCGAAAGCCATGCTGCGACGGAAAGCCGTGTTTGCCAGAGTGCTCCAGTACCGCCGCCATCCCTCGGGCGAGGCCACGCCGAAGAACGACAAGAGCTCTCGCATCTGGTCAACGACGCTGTCGCGTCTCGCTAGCCAGTGATGCGAGGTCATCTGTTTGATCGGGAAGCGCCGCAACCAGTCGGAGTGCTCCTCGAGCCTGGCCGCCTCATTCCGCCGGGCGAGCCACTCCTGATAAAGAGCCTCGCTGTTGCTCCAGAAGCTCGCGGGGACGCCAAGAACGCGCTCAAGGTCGACCGCAGTCTGCGGTCTCAGAGGCGCCTTGCCGCCAAGAAGCTGGCTTACGAACTTCTCACTCTTGTCCAGAAGGGATGCGAGCTCCTTCTGCGAGATCGATCGCTCAGCAAGCATCTCGCGAATCGTCTCCCCGGGAGCCGGAACCACATCGGTCTGATAGGGGTATCCGCGGTCAATGGCCATGATAGTCAAGCACCTCCAGAATCATGATCCGAGTCACCTGCGCCCAGTCGAGGCCGCCGTCGCTCCTGGTCGGCAGCTCGTCGTGGTCTGAGCGGAAGATGAGGCGATAGTTGCCGCTCACGTCCACCGCGAGACGCCCTTGGAGATCACCCGAGAGCTCGTGGCAATGGCCAGGGAGAGTCTTCATCACCGCCAAGTTGTCCGCGGCCTCCATCTGCCCGAGCCGTCGATTGAGCTGGGAGGCGCAGTGAGGGAAGCTCCGTTTGCGCTGCGCCTCGGTGGCGCACTGCTGCTGAAGACGCCTACTCGAGAAGACAATCTCCACTCGCCGCCCTGACGAAATCATTACCAATACGGTAAACTATTCTACGTCTGCCAGGGCTCCCTGACAACCCCTGAGAGGTACGAGAGGACCATGCTTAAAGCCGCGAAAGGCGGTCGGCACATCATCGGTAGTCGTGCGCCCCACAGGTCCTGTCAGGACGGAGATGCCGTGGTCCTCTGGCAGTGGTACAGTGTCTTCGCCACAGGCCGACGCGGAGGGGGACCAACATGGCGGACGATCCTGACGGCGAACTGACTCTGAAACAGGCGCCGCAACAAGGTCCGGCCGGGTTCCCCATTCCGACTGCGGACCTGGCTCCGCACTATGCCAACTCGGCGCAGATCCAGTTCTCCCCGTACGAGCTCATGCTGACGTTTCTCCGGGCGGAGTACCTGCTGCAAGGCTCCGGCCCGGACGGCGGGACGCCCGCGGTCATCGCGGCGCGGGTCGCTTTGTCGCATCGAGGAATGAAGGAGTTCCTCGATGCCGCTATCGCCAACTACCAGATGTTCGTGGCGCAGAATCCCGGCGCCGAACAGCTCAAGATTCTCAAAGATGCAGCCGACGCTTAGACAGATGGAGACAACCGAGGGCGCCGACTCTGCTCTTGGCTTTCGCATCGTCGGATCACCAGAGATGGACGAGGAGTTGCATCGTGGCTTCTGCCTACCGAGAGATCTTCAGGGTGCACTTGTCCCTTGTGGCGAATCGCCTGTTGACTGGCGCGTTTTGCAGCAGTTGCTCGTCGGCTCGGTGCGGGAGGCACTCATGACGGTGACGACCACAACACGGCCGGCTGCTATCGCGGACGCCGTCATGAAGTACGCGGCACGAGTGTCGAAGCGGTGCTCTGCAGCGGAGGTGTATCTGCGCAGGGGAAGCGACGACCCATCTCTGGTTGACGTCGCAGTGATCGCTCCCAGATGGGATCTCGCGCTCCTGGAGGATATGCAGACCTTCGTGTTCTCGGACGACGTCAGGAAGGATGGCGTCTTGCTGGACGCCACTGTCTACTTTGCCGACGCATTCGTCCCCGACCTGAGCGAGTTCACGAGGGTCGCGTAGCAGCGCCTGAGGCGGCTCGCCATCGCGAGCAGTGCGAACGCAACGCGAGTGCTTACCAGACGCTTGGTGGCGAGCAGGCCAGATTCCTTGAGTGGCCCATCACCACCCTCGTCTACATCGCAGCTTGCCTGAAGTGCTGGTGCAAGGCCACATCTCCGGTGTGGTGACTCAGCACCTCAGGCGTGAACCGTTCGAACCTCGAGAATCGGCGGAAGTCGATTCCAAGGGCGAGGACGCGAATCGCGTTCTGCATCGCCTCAAGCGTCCGCTTCGTCTCCTCGGCGAACCTGGTGCATGGGTCGCGAATGGAATCGGCGGCCCCTGTCAGAGCCGACCGGCAGGCGGATGAGTCTCCACGGACCATGAACCGACACTGGCACTCGCCCGCAACCTGATCTGCCCACGTGCCGACCTGACCACGGGCTGACGACCGGCCTTGGAGAGGAACTTCTGAACGCCGCGGCTACGCTCGATGACAGTCGTCTCAATCACGGTGGCTGTCGTATAGGCGTTCTCTGTCGCCGCACGAATCCGGATCCGGTCGGCGGGAGTCGGCAGCGGCCGAGCTTGTCTCGTGTAGGGAGTCACCAACGCAAAAGGTTGGCTCTTGAGAAGATCCTGCCAGACGGCATCGCAGTGGCCGGTCTTTGACCCATGATGTGGAACCTTGAACACATCCGCACACGAGTCCCAAACGGGATCCTGGCGGACAACGGCCGACCAACCCCTGTCGAGCCCCCCCGGTTCCTCCATGTCTGCGCCAAGAAGAACGTTGCAGTCGCCAACGCTGACCCACAGGACCACGCAAAGGTCGTTCGGGAGCTGGGAAGGAGTGAGTCGCGTCTTCGTCTGTCCCTGCTCGACAGCCAGGTTCGCAATCGCCGCGGTCGCCAGCCGAAAGGCGTTTGACGTCGGCGAAATGGACCAGACCACGGCCTTGGGTGACGGACGACGACGCCACAACTGGGTGCCCTCACCAGCCCACTTGTACTTCCGCCCGTCGAGCCGATGCAGGATCCGGCGCAGCTCATCAACTCCCGATCCAAGAGTCGACATCGGCGTGTCGTGCAGTTCGACGAATGCGAGAAGCTCACGCTCCCTGAATGCAGACGAGCAACAGAAGGTTGCGTTGGGGCAAGCCTCCAGGAGATCGCTCATGCCTTTGATGTGGTCGTCGTGCCAGTGACTGGCCACGACGAGCTTCACGCGGTCTGCCGCAACTCCAATGCCTTGGAGGTAAGCCAGCGCAATCGGTGGCTGTCCGGCCGGGCGAAACGAGTCGACGATCATCCAGTCATCGTTGCCCAAGTGCACGACGACCGACTCGCCATATCCGGGTCCGAAGAGCGAAACCTCAACCTCATCTGGCTTCGGTCGGCTATTCAGCATGCAGGGGTTGAGGCTAGGCCAGGTTCAGTCGGCGCGCGAGCTCTGATGCTCGCTCGCGAGCCTCGCGGACGTCCTGGGTCCTCCAGGCCGGCAGTCGACGAAACCTGACGAACGATGCGTACGAGCGCTGTCCAACGTCGCTGGTGACCAAGGCGATGGTCCAGTAGAACACGGCCCCCGGCTTCACCAATTCCTCGTCGTCTCGGCGGACTTCCTCCATCGAGAAGGTGTCTTGCTCAAGCTCGTGAGCATCCGGTCTCGTCATGTCAGCCAGAGTTGCCCCAAACTCATCTCCATCGACCCAGTCCACAACGCCTTCCCATTCTTGAAGCGGCACCGTGACCGGAAGGCGTCGTGGGAACCTGAGGTCGGCCTTCCAAACCCCCCGCACGCTCGGCACTTCATCGGCAGCGAGGGACTGTGTCGGCGAGGATTCTGCGATTGGAGCCGCCTCCGCTGTCCGGGCGGGTCTAGCCGAAACAAGCGTGAAGGCTTCGTTCTCGGCAGACAACCACGCAGAGCCCTTCTCGCTCGAGCGGCTCTCTTCGGAGGATTGAAGTACATCAACTGCAGTGTCGCTCATCTACTATGCCAATCCTACTAGTTTATCCGGAATGCTCCGGCCTCTTGCCTTGGCCTCTTCCCACCGATCGGCCAAGAGAGACAGGACATCGCTCGCCTCAGCCAACTTCGTTTCATCACTACCCGCCAGTTGAAAGTGATCGTTGAGCGAAATGGCGACCCCGGGAGTGATTCTTCCTGATGGCCCGACCTGCACTCGGAGGTACCCCGGCGGGTCGTCTCTCGGTTCGGCCACGACGAGGGCCTGGAGCCCCTGACCGTTCAGAATGCCCTCCCAGGGCTCGCGGGGCGCGAGGCGATATCCCAACTCATTCAAGGCGTCGAGGTCGTCCATGAGGTAGTGAGCCTCATGATTGAGTCCGACTGCTCGCACCGACGACGTAGACAGCAACGTGAAGGTGTTGACCACGAGATCCCGGAGATCTGCGTCGTAGACCGTCTCGGTCGTGAGGAATTCGAACCTGTGCGGCTCCACTTTGATGTTGAGCCACCCCGCAGTGAAGGCCGCGTAGTCTCGATGCACCAGTTGCAGACCCTCCAACGCCGCAGCCAGAGTGTCATCGCCGAACAGTTCATGAGAAGCGAACCACGACGGATGGAACACCTGTGGCTCGAAGGTACCCACCACAACCACGCTCGCCGTGCTCATGTCAAGTCTGGGAGTCACGGATCGGAGTCTAGGTCAGGGTCGGCGGACTGTCTAGCTTCCCGCTGTGGGGCTTGCGGCAGCGTGCCGGGCCGCGTCCCGTTCCGCCCCGTGTAGTGCCCGTTCCGCCGCTCAGCGGACCGGAAACGCAGGTGGAGCGCCTACGTCAGCCCCAACGCCTTGAACGCCGCCTGCCGGAGATCCCCGTAGAAGATCGGGTCGACCTGCTCGAGCACGTCGGGGCTCACCTCGAGGAACTGCCGCTTGTTCTCAACCCCAAACCGCTGCTCAACGGCTTCGACGACTCCGTGGGCGCGCCGCCCACCATCATCCGAATCCCAGGTGAAGGTGGTCTGGACGAGCTCCTTGCCCGCGACGGCAGCGAGCCGCTGTGGCCCTTCAACCTGCCGCCGGCGCTGGATCCAGTGAACGCAGAGGGCGCGTGACTCGCGCCGCGCATCGCCAGCGCTCTGCGGAGCGGCTCGTGGAGTGCCCCATCGTGCGGTGCATCGGCGTCACTCTGTTCCTGCGCGCACGTGGCCAATGTCACCCGGCGTTCGTTGCTCGCGAGCCGCCGGGCTGGGGTATGCTTGGCATAGCTGCTTCGCGCGACAGGTGAATGCATCGAGGAGATCGGGGTGACGCTCATGAGCGAAGGTGCAAAGAACCGTCAGCGGACGTTGTCCGAGGTCAAGGTCAGGATCGAGCTTCCGCCAGTGAGTGAGCTGCCCATCGCTCAGTACGCCAACTTTGCCTCCGCGACGACGTCGCAGCACGAGACCGTGATCACCTTCGCTCAGTTCACTGCGCCGTCCGATGAGGTCGAAGTGAACGACCTGCAGAAGACGGCCCTGATGCGCGCCAAGCCTGTGGCCCGCGTGGCAATTCCGCACTCCCTTCTGGTACCGCTTATTGACGTCCTGACACGGCAACAGGACGCGCTGCACGTGGATGAGTCAGCGTCCGCCTCTGAGGAAGAAGACTGATGCCTAGCGTGCTGGAAGAGAGCGCAGGAGGCGCGGCTCGCGTCTACTTGATGCCTAGCGCTCGGGTAGGTGGCACGACCACGATTCGCAGGTCACATCGAACTGACCAGACTCAGATGCATGGGAACGTTGTGTCGCTCCGACACGCCTCTGTTCCCGGCGATGCAGACCGAGCGGCTGCGGCTAGCGACGACACGCAACTCTTCGCTGTCGCTCATGCCTACGCCAACCGAGTCCACGATGCGTGGCCCCAAACGCAGATCTGGACAATGCGAGATCGTGCTGACCCGAACACGATGCGGGTCGTAGTCGTGGCGCCTACGTGGGATATCGATCTCATGTCAGCAGCAATCGACATGTCTGTGCTGCCGGACGTCAAGGACACCGGTGTGTTCGTCGACCCGTCGGTGTTCTTCTCCGATTCGATCATGCCCCCCCTGGAGGGCTTCATTCGGCTGGCGTAGACCATGCCGTCGGAACAAGACCACCGGAAACAGGAGGCCCGGAACTGGGCCTTCTACCGTGCGGAGCTTGGCGGCCGGAATGCGGCGTACTGCGAATGGGCGGTCACCGTGATCTTCTACGCAGCAGTCCACAAGGTCGAGGCGTTCCTCAGAAGGAACAACGTACCCGCCTCGGGTAGCCACAGGGACCGAAAGGCAAGCCTACGGGGGCTCAAGCGTTTCCGGGCAATCGCCACACTCGAGAAGCTGGAAACCGCAAGTCCGGTCGCGAAGCGCGCTACGGCTGCAAAACAAGCTTCACTCCACAGAATCTGGATAAGTTCGAAGAGTGGGCGGATCTCGACCTGACGGCCGATCTCAGCTGAGGAGCCGCTCCGTTTCCGCGATTTGGCTCCACCCCCAACCGAGCTTCTGAACCCGGGGCGGTGCAGTAGGACGCCGCGACGAACCCGCTATGGATTCGGCGCGACATGTGAGCAGGCATTCTTCAACGACTGCCGACGCGTAGCCGACGGGAAACGCTTGCCGAGCGCCTACGTCAGCCCCAACGCCTTGAACGCCGCCTGCCGGAGATCGCCGTAGAAGATCGGGTCGACCTGCTCGAGCACGTCGGGGCTCACGTCGAGAAACTGCCGCTTGTTCTCCACGGGCACCAGGGCGCGCCTGCCGCCGTTGTCCATCGCGACCTGCAGCGGCTCGACGAGTGAGCGGATCGGCTTGATGTTGCCCTGGATGCTCATGTCGCCGAGCACGAGGAGCGCCGGCAGGGGCGGAGCCTTGCGCAGCATGGAGTAGGCGGCGATGAAGAACGCCACGCCGATCTCGGCGGCGACCTTGTTGCCGAGCAGGTCGATCACTTCGACGTGGAAGTCCTGGGTGTCGACCTCGCGGCCCACACCGAAGGCGGTCTTGTTCGCGAGCAGGTAGCTGAAAGCCCGGTTGATCGACTCCTTCGTGCTGCCAGCGATGCCCCCGGCTGCCTTGAGCTTGCCGCTCCCCGAGGAGAGACTGACCTCGATGCGATACAGGCCTGCGGTCCCGTCGCCGCTCACTGAAGCCGCGTACAGCGTCCCCGGCGCCAGTGGGTCGGCGGAGATGAGCTCTCTGCCGCCCTGCTCGGGCACCCCGACAAAGCACTCCTGGCCGGTCTCGCTGACCAAGTAGCTGAAGGAGACCTGCGAGTACTCAAAGGCGCCCATCTTCTTGAGCTGCTCCTTGACGCGCCGACGGCCTTCGATGGCGAGCTCAAGGATCTCGGCGAGGTCTTCCTGGCCCACTTCTCCGTTCGGGTGCAGGATCTTGACCATGCCTGAGACGGTGCGCCGCACGGCCTTGCGGTCGCGGGCGTTGAGGTGCGAGCCCAGCGAGAAGTAGTGGTCGCTGATCTCCGTGAAGTTGTGCTTGCGCAGGTCGCGCAGCGCCTCGGCGAGGTAATCCACCACGAAGCCGTAGTGGTCGGTGAAGTGCTCGTTGCGCATCTTGGGGATCTCCCAGCCCGGGAGATAGAAGTGCAGGCGGTCGAGGAAGGCCATGTCGTCGCGGATGGCGTCCGGCATGGGCGCGAACAGGTGCCCGGTCTGGACCATCACGTCGACGGGCTGCTGCGTGTTGCCGAACATCGCGACGCTCGCGTAGCCGGCCATCGCCTCTTGGCCGCGCTGGAACTGGCCCGACTCGCAGTAGGTCTTGAGCATCGTGATGACCTCTTTGGGCATCTTCTGCAGGTCAGCTACTTCGTCGAAGGCGACGGCGTCCCAGATCTGCAGCATGCCCTTGTAGCGTCCTTGCTGCTGGCCGAAGAGGTTGGCGACAGTTGTCGGCCCGGTGAGCAGGGCGGAGTACGGCGAGAGCTCCTGAACCGCGTAGCTCTTTCCCGTGCCCCGGGGTCCCAGCTCCACAAGGTTGAAGTTGCGCTCGCAGAGCGGGATGAGGCGCGTGAGGAAGAGCAGCTTCAGGCGCCGGTCCATGATGGTGGGCTCGTAGCCGATGCTGCGCATCATGAGGTCGAGCCACTCGTCGGTGGTGAACTCGGCGCGCAGCCGGCGATACTCCTCGAGGTCGAAGGTGGCGAGCTGGATGGGCGTGAGCTTCTCGATCCAGAAGGGGTTCTTGCCGCGCTGCTCCTCGTCGTACTCCCAGCGCATGTCCACCTGCGCCCAGATGCCGCCGGTGAGCAGCCTGTCGAACTCGCGCACGTAGTGATCCGGGATGTGGACGTTCTTGTGGCCGAAGTTGCTGACCTCGGCCCAGTACTGGGAATCGGTCAGCCGCACCTTCACCTTGTCGATGAAGGTGTGCGAGCCCTGCTCCTTGACGCGGCTCTGCGCCTTCTGCGCTTCGTCGGGGCGGATGTAGTTGTTGGCCAAGGTGTCGTTGACGACCTGCAGGCCCATCTGGATGGTGGCCTCGTCCGACGAGGCGCAGTACTTGCCGAGCAGGTACTCAAGCACGAACACCGGCACGTTGGCGCCGACCTTGACCTTGCGCACCAGGTCCTTGCGCACGACCTTGCCGGCGAAGATCCGGTTGACCTTCTGATCGAGCTCATCGCGCGGGGCCAGCTGCTCGTTCTCCATCTCACACTCCAAGCTTGACCGGGATCTCGTCGGACTGGGCGAGCACGGCATCGGTGCGCACGTCCTGCAGCACGATCTTGACCGCAGGGCAGTTGTCGTCGGCGAGCATCACGACGGCGCTGACCTCGGTGTTCGCCGGCACGCGTATGACGCCCGTCGCATCGTCGAACGCTGCGCCGGTCGCCATGCGGGCAGCGCCGGCCTCCAGGCCCTCGTGAATGAGGAGCAGGCGCACGGGTACAGACTCCTCAGCGAGCAGCGACTGCACCAGGAACCGCACCGGGAAGAGGCGGTTGGTCACCTTGTCGGGCACGTCCAGCAAGACCGCCGACTCCGTCGATGCCGTCTTGGGCTCGCTGGCCGGCATGCGGAAGGTGATCACCGGGATGACGGTCTCCTGCAGGCTGAGCCCGCCGTGGTGATAGCTCAGCCCGCCGCCGGCCTTGAACACGCCGAGCCCGACCGGAAAGACGAAGTCGAGGTCGGTGTCGTAGCCGAGCTGCGGCCCGCTGACCCGCACGGTGCCGGGAGGCGTCGCGCCGCCGCGACCGACCCAGCAGCGGCGATGCAGTGCCACGGTGTCGCCGCCGGGGCTGTCGGTCTTCATGTCGTCGTCTTTGCGAAGGGAGAATTGATGGCCGTGGTCTGCCGTGATCACGAATCTCTCAATGCCGGCAGCTGCCAGCTTCTTGACGGCGCGCACCACGTTGCCGATCACGGCGTCCATGAGCTGACGCGCCAGCCAGTCGCTGTCCGCCTCCCCCAAAGCGTCGAGCTCCTGGGAGCGGACCGCCACCAGCGGCGCGTCACCTACGGCCTTCGCCAGCTTCGCCTTCGAGAGCTCGAGCACGTCGCTGAGCCTGAGCTCGACAGCGCCGGGCACCTCTGCCTTGAGGTGCTTCATGCGGTCAGACACGCTCACCATGACGTCATCGCCGACGCGCACGGCGAGCTTGCCCTTCTCCTCGACCACGGAGAAGCTCGCCGAAGCGCCCGGCAGCAGGGCCGCCATGCCAACCTGGGTGATGCTCGGGAGAGCCGCAACGGCCGCGCTGATGTCCACATCGAGGGCGGCGTCGATCTGGCGCACGAGGTCGACGCCCATCTCGTAGCGCAGCGCATCGACCAAGATGTAGGCCGTGCGGCCGGCGCTGAGGTCGACCGCCTCCGCAAAGACGCGTGTCTGAGGCAGAGGGCCCTCAACGACCCAGTCTGCCGCACGCAGGGCCTCTGTGTAGCGCTCGGCCATCGCCTTGAGCAGCTCCTCGTGCTCACGCTTCACGACCGCGAGGGCCTCCTCGCCCTCAGGCTCATCACTCATGTGCGCCGTCCACGTCTCGAGGCGCCGATGCAGCGTGTCGGCCTCAGCCCAGCCCGCTTTGCCGCTGTAGGCCGCCACCCACGCCGCGGGTTCGCCCTTGAACTTCGAGAGCGCGGAGCGGGTCTTCTCGACGGCGCTGCCGAGCTCGGCCATCAGGCGGCACGCTTCCCACTGGGCCTGGCGGGCCACGTCGCGGTCGGCCCAGAAGCTGTGCCGGCGTCCATCGACGACGGCCGCCGCGTCCCCGTATCGTTTCGCCTGGATCAGCCTCCCCGCGTGCTCCAGCAGCCGACGCTCTTCGAAGCGGAACGTGTCCACGGCGCCCAGACAGGCGGGGTCGAGGGCGGCGCCGGCCAATCCCAGGTCCTTCTCGATGCCGTCGGCCAGGGCTGCGTACTCATCGCCGTGGTCGGACCGCAGCTTCGCCGCCAGACCCCGCACGCGGCCCTCGTGGTCTGCGGACGGGGGAGCGGGCACGCCGGCGCACGAGGTCGGAGGTTCGCACGAGAGGTCGGCGCGGAACTCGGTCACGACGACGTACCTGGCGGTCTTGGCGCGAGCCTCGCTGAGGCTCGCGCCATCGGGCAGAGCCAGGCCAAGACGCACCTCGATGAGCCGCGTTAACTCACCGATCGCGCCCTTCTCGAGAATGATCTCATCGCGCTCGTTGCTGGCCAGCCACTTGACGAGGACCTCGTCGCTCTTCGCGTTGTCGAAGACGGCCCGCAGCACCGAGGCCGGTCCATCCGTGGGGGCCTGCGAGAGGAAGGCGACAATGTCCTGGTACGTCACGCCGTCTCGATTGAGGAGCTCGTCGATCTGCGCGTCGCTGAAGGAGCGCTGCAGGAGGTTGCGTGCCAAGCGCTTGAGCTGCGGTTCATAGCAGTGGCCGGCGAGCTGAAGCTCCATGAGCACTGACGCCTCGCGATCTCGAGTCTCGCCAGGAAGGTACACGAGGAGCCTCTCGGGCGCCGTTTGACCGGCAATCGGCTCTACCGCCGCACGCAGCTCGAAGTATGAGCCCGTGTAGCGCGCCAAACTCACTTCAGCTTCGGCCAGCGTGACGTGGACCGGGCTCACAGCGATCGACTCCGTCCCGGCCAGGTCATCGAAGAAGGGTCGGAACTCCTCGCGCGGATCGTAGAAGACGACGATCGAGTGCTTCGTCAGCAACTCGCCGAGCTGCCCAGCCAGATAGTCGTGCAGTGCGTGCGTCACCCTTGCTCCCTCCGACTACCCTGCTGCAAGCAAGTCGGCCAGCGCCGCCTTGACCGCCGCTGAACTGCGCTCTTGGACGAGTCGCTCGACGGTCGCGGCGTCGATTTGGCGCGATGCCCATTTGCCGTCGGCGCCCTCTGCCCAGAGCTCCTCTTCGAGCCCGTGGGCAATCGCTAGACTGCGGTCGGTCGCGCACTTGGGAACCACACGCTCAGGCCAGAGATGCATGGCCGAGTGAGCCCAGTCGAAGTCGCCCTGGGTCAGCTTCATCCAGCACGCCTTCGTCTCTCGCTGCCAAACTCGATGCTGCGGCACCAGCCTCCAGAGAGGCGCACACGTGACCAGGATGCCGTCGTCAAGCTGTGGGCGCCAAAGAGGCGCGACACACTCTATCTCCCTACCGAACGCGCGCAGCTCCTCCACGAAGCTGCGCTGCGTCTCGATTGCTTTGCGTTGCGAGGGTGTCGGTGAAGGGCCAGACTCCTGCATGAGGCTGGTGAGATGACGCTCCTCGTGACGCAGCTTTGGCATGACGAAGTCGTTCAGGACTCGGTACAACGTGTCGGCGTTCGCTCGGTGCGCGTAGAGCCACACTGAGTAGCTCGCCGTGGGCGTGGCAAGCTGCCAGCAAAGCGGAGCCTTCCGCCGACTCTTGGAGTAGCCCTTGAGGTGGATGTCGAAGAAGCTGCGTGCGAGCCAGCGCCGCAGATCGCCGCCGAGCAGGCGGGTGCATTGTTCCAGCCAGTCGTCGGCCGCGGCTCCAAAGGTACGCTCGAACACGTCGCGCACCCGGGTCTCGAGGTGGTGAGGATGGCCGATATCATCGACTAGAATACCGCCAGTCGGCCATCCCACGACATGCTCCGGCGAGGGCTCTAGAGCTGGCAGCCCGTCGGAACAAGTGAGCATCGCGGGTGAGCAGGCAGGCAGCGAGTCAAACGGCTTGGGCGCTAGAGGCTGTCCGATTCCGCCCGTAGCGTGTCGAATATCAAAGCGCCCGAACGCGACCCCCACTGCCCAGGAGACGAGCTCAGCAGCCAAGGCTTCGGCACCCTCGCCCACATCCGATACGGTCGCCTCGCGCTCGTCCTCCGAGTTCTCATCTTTGGCTTCTCCGCGAGAAGCGACTGGCGACAAGAATCCGTGCAGAGAGTCGTTCAAGGACCGACGGTCTTCCTCATCCATGCCGTACAGTTCGTAGCAGTGCCTATTGATCTCTGCTTGGATGCCGGTCAACTCGCGGCTGAAGGTATCGACGTTCTTCGCCCACTTCGCAGCAGAGGTCATCAAGTCAGTCTCTCGCGCCTGTAGGAGCGCGGGAATCGTGAATGAGTGTGACGTCTCGACACGGCTGTCGAGCGAACGCGTGAGTGTCCACGCCCGCAAGCACAGGTTGGCCAGGGCCGTCCCCATATCGGCCGGCCATTCGGGAATTGGAACGCTCGTGACGTATCCAACCTCGTACTTCAGTGTGCGGTCCGAACCCTCTCCTCCGCGGGGCATGAGCAAATGCAGCAACCCGATGAATGCGTCGCTGTTCAGGATGCCAGAAAGAGGCACGAGCTCCTCGCGCGTAGGCGTGAAGATCATCGCTCCCGTGTGACTGAAGACCGCGCCGCCTCCGACTAGAGAGAAGGTTCCTCGCTTGTACGGCCTCGCGGACCACGTGAGCCCGGGACGGAAGTAGTAATCAGTGTTCTTGGCGACGAAGCCGGCGTTTCCGTTCAAGTATGGGTACCGCTGGATGATGTAGGCCTTATCCTCTGCTCCGTCACCGGCCCAATTCACGACCAGTGGGGCGTCCGCATAGTGTGGCGAGGACGATCCCCCCTTGGGAAATGGGTACCAGCGCTTTCCGATTTCATGAGGCGGCAGAGCCCACCAAGCGCGGACGAAGCGGAAGTCGTCAGCCGTGGCGAGGCCCTGCTTCGCCATGCGACCCTCTGTCAAGAACGAGGGGAGTTCGCGAAATAGCGAACGCAGGCGTTCACTTGCCCAGTACACAAAGGGAGCTTTGGGAATGCTAGCGAATGATTGCGGATCGACGTCGAACCGCTGGTTCCTTGCGTCGCCCGATGGGCTGCGGATGGCCTGAAGCAACGCACTTGACTTGTCCTGAGCATCCAGCACTCGGATAAACGGAACTCTCATAGCCCAGCCTTCTCAAGGCAGTAGGCGCTTGCCTCGACTTTGGCGGCGTCCATCACCCCGTAGCCGAGATCGGCGAACACGACCGGCAGCGCCTCCCTAAGGAGAATCTCCTCGCGCCACCTATGGAAGCTGGACAGGAAGAACCCGGCGCGCGAGGTAATGGCGCCACATGACCATCCCCGTCGCTCAGGCGCCGGTGAGCCACGACTGGGGCGCCCGGCGGGTGCACAGCCGTCCGCAGGCTCGCTCGCCGAGGGGGAAGACGAGGATCCGCCGACTCTTCCTCTGTTCCCTCGCAGCACTACCCGCCCCGGCGGCATGTCGTGAATCGGTAAGATAAGGAAAGGGCCATTCCTTATCTTACCGATTCGCACTACCCCGCCCGGCGGATCCCGCGGCCGCGGCGCGTGCGGCGCGCCATGTCCGCCTTCTCGGCGCTCGTCGATCAGGAGGCTGGACGCGCAACCGGACGGAAAGGGATGGTCATGTGGCGCCAAGTAGGCCGCCGTCGTGCAGGAGCTGGATGCCGCGCTCGACGAAGGCGGCGTAGATGTCGTTCTTCGTGCGCGGGTACGCCTTCTCGAACTCCTTCTTGGCTGCCAGGCTCGCGGCGCCGAACGGCGGATTCATGAGTACAACGTCGTAATGGCCGCGTAGCAGGTCGATCAGAGCTACGCCTTGCGCTGCATCGTTGGCAAACAGACGCCTTCGCACGCTCGCGCTGCCCGTGGCGGACTCCGAGAAGCGATGCAGCGCCTGGACGATGAGCGCCTCCGCCTCGCGGAAGAAGCCGTCGTCATCGATACCCGAGAGGTCGAACTCGCTCTGCGCGTGGCCAGGATCCAAGCCCTCGAAAGTCAGCGAGGTCTGCGCTCCAGCCCGACGCTCTCTCACGAACTGCTCCCGCGCCCTGCGCAGTTCGGCAGCGATGGCCCGCTCGATGGGGATCAGTGTGCCGAGCTCGCCAGCCAGGCGCATTTCGCTCACCATCTTCCGGAAGAGGTCGCCGAGCAGCGACGGCTGCAGCCGCCGGGCAAACTCATCAACGAGCTCTACGTCCCCTGGCATCGGCTCGGCGACGACGATGTTGATGCGCTCAACGGGCGGCCGCCCGGCCGAAGGGATGGCATCGTCCTTCCACGCTCGCTGGGCCCGCATCCACAGAGCGAGGGCGGCGATCTGCGCGGCGCGGGGGTCGATGTCGACGCCGAACAGGTTGTGCTCGAGGATCAGCGTCGGGACGGCGCGCCTGAGGCTCTGCAGGTCCGGATAGTCGTCGCGCAGAGTACGGCCCGTCACCGCGCTGCGCACGGCGCGTGCCTCATCGGCCCAGGCCTCTTCGTAGATCATGAGCAGCAGATCGAAGCAGTAGAGCAGGAAATGCCCTGAGCCGCAGGCCGGGTCGAGAATGCGCAGGTCGCGGGGATCCTTGAGCGGCCGCTTGCGTAGGCCACCGTCTTTGCTGCGCACGAAGTACTTGCAGAAATGCCGCAGCTTGCTCGACTCGCCGAACATCTCCAGCCACATGCGTCCGAGGGTGTTGTCGACGAGAAACTCCACCACGTAGCGCGGCGTGAAGAACTGGTTGCGCACTGCGAGCTCACGACTGTTGCGCGGCGCCTGGCTCTCGTCGCGCATCTTCTTGCGCTCGTCACCGGAGTTGAAGAACTGGAACACCCAGCCGATCGTCTCGTCCTCGGCCCAGACCGCGGTGAGCTCGGCGTCACTGAGAACCTCGAGAAGATGGGCGAGAGGCGTGCGTCGCGGCCACAGCAGGCTGGTGGGGTCGCGGCGGTCGAAGAGCACCCCGACTTCGCGGGCGATCTCATCGAAGAGGCTCTCGATGTAGAGCCGGTAGCCGTGGTCGTCCAGCTGGACGAGGCCGTCGGCAAGACCGAGGTGGGCGTACTCCTGGAAGCCGCTCGATTGCTCACCGCCGGAGATGCACGGGAGGAGCAAGCCGCGCGCCTCAAGCATGGTGAGCGCCACGAAGCGGTTGAGCGTGGTGAACGCTGCTTCGCGCGTGTAGGTGGCCACCGCGTCGACGGACGAAGAGCCGCCGCTGCGCTCATGCTCGATGCTCGCCAGGATCTTCTCTCGCACGACCCGCTGCCGGCCCGAAAGCTGAGGTCCAAGCGCCCCGATGGCGCCGTCTGGGCGGATGTCGAAGACGCCCTCGAGCTGTTGCCCGAGCTCGTCTTCGAGCAGGGCTCGGGCCTTCTGGGTCGCGGCTTGGATCCTGTTGCGGGCGGCTTTGTCCACGGTTACTGGATGAGAGCCCTCTTGCCCTCAGCGATCAGCTCCAGCACGTGCTCCTTGAGCCCGTCCAGGGCCGCCTGCAACTGTTCCTCGGTCTCGATGCCGCCCGAGAAGAAGGCGCCCACGTCCACGGTGACCACGCGACCACCATCGACGAGGCGCAGCGCATCCTCGACCGCCCTTCTCAAGAGAGCCTCACTGGCGTTCATCTGCTCACGAAGCATCGGTATCGAGAGGTCGGCCGCCCCTGCGCCGGAGGCACGCTCCACCAAGGGCTCCTCGATTGCGCTGCGTTTGTCGGCATCGAGCAGCTCCCAGCCCCTGGTGGCGCGCAGTCGCTCGAGGGCCTTTTCGTAGGCCTCCGTGCGCTGCTTCGCGGCCTCCTCGTGGCGGCGCTCGTGCTCACGCTGCACGGCCACGGCGTGCTCGTCGATGCGCGGCAGCTCGCGGTAGAAAGCCTCGTCAGCGAGCAGTGCCGCGAGGGCTTCCGCGTGGTCGCGCAGGCCCTCGTCGAGGTCCGGCTCTTCGGACAGCACCGGCCAGAGCTCGATGAGCGCGCGCCTCGCCCTGCGCAGATCCTCGAGCGCCACGAGCGTGAGCGTCTGCTCGAGCTCGGCGGCGCGCTTGATCGCCTCGCCGATCTCGCGGTAGGCGGCGTTGAAGCCAGACAGCGCCTGCTCGTCGTCGCCGCTGCGGATCGATCTCATCTGCCCGGATGCACTTTCGAGCAGCGTCACGCCGGGAAGCCCATTCCGGCGGAGCGTGGTCACGATCTCCTCGACTTGGCCTTCGCTCTCCGTCACGCCGTTGCGGATGGCGGTCGCCACGACGCTGGCTCCCAGCTCGGCAAGCTCCTTGCCGAAGCCTTCCTTGTAGTGCTCGTAGGCGTCGATGACGTCGGCGCCCTCGGGGCCGCTGGCCGGCCGGAAGGAGGCCTGCCGGAACATGCTGTTGTTGGTGAGGGCCGTGCGCGCCTCGAGGGAGCGCACGGACTTGGTCACCTGCCCGCGGCTGGTCATCTCAAGAGCCTCGGCGCGCAGGAGGCAGGCGACCAACAGGCGCACGACGTCGAAGTCCCAGCCGAACGGCTCCTTGGCGAGCTCGTCGGTCACGTAGCGACCGCTGGCCACCTCGCCGTAGCTGGTGCGGTTCTCGATACGGGAGCGGACCTCGGCAAGAGGGCCCGACTCCACGCGGAAGGCGGGGGAGCCGGCCTGGTCGTGCAGGAGATCGAGCGTCGAGTACACCGGTGGCAAGGCGATCAAGCTGTCGGCGGCGAGCAGAGCCTCGAGGTCCTTCGTGGTCACCTTGGCCGCTGCCTCGTGGAAACGAGAGTAGACCTCGGGGAGCGCCTGCGAGAGGACCTTGGCAGCCGCCTTCCCCACCTCAGACGTGGACGAGTCGGGACTGCGATCGTTGCCGCGGAAGAAGATGGAACCACCCAGGAGCGCTCGCTTCATGAGTCCTCGCAGCTTGTCTCGGTGACCGCTCAGGCGCACGCGCTCCTCGTGGACGAGCGCGGTCTCGTCCTTGGTCTGCGCGCCGCGCTCCTTCTTGGTGAGGATCTCTTTGGAGCGGAACAGCTCGGCCATCTCGTGGTCAATCGGCGTGTCGAGGGTCGCCGTCCAGAAGATCGACCCGCCTTCGGCGCGGCTGCGAGCGCGCGCCTCTTCGCAGGCCTCCTCGTACTCAGGCCCGGCAGGCGCAAGACCGACGTGGAACGGCACGTCGCCGTCCACGACCTTGAACCCCTGGAAGAGCAGGCCCGCCTTGAACATCTTGACCTCGCCAAGCGTGTGCGAAGGCTGCGGCTGCCAGAGGGAGCTGATCACCTCGGCGTAGATGCTGTTGGCGTGCGACGGCTTCGGCGACAGCTCGGCGCGCTGACGCTCCCAATCGTCTTCGGCAGGGGTCGGGATGCGGTAGCCCTGGTCGCCCTGGCGGACCATCGTCGCCTTGACGAGGGCAGCGAGCGCGTCTTTGACGTCGGGCAACTTCGAGTCGGCGTCGATGGCGGGAAACAGCGCCGCGGCGATGTTCTCGGCGGTGCAGTGGACGCTGCGCACGTACTGCAGCAGGCAGATGGCTTTGGCCACCGTCTGCGCCAACCGGTGATCGACCTTCTGCGCGATCTCGTCGATCTTGCCGCGGACCTCGCTGGCCACGTTGCCGGCCACGAGGTCGTACACCTCATCGAGCGTGGCCAGCGCGCCGACCGGCTGCGAGGCCAGGTCCACCTCGGGGTGGATGAGGAGCTGCTGGGCGAGCTTGATGATGGTGCGTGCGGCGCCTCCGACGTGCTTGCTGGCGCCGCTCTGCGTGCGCAGGCCCGAGACGAGCTGGATGATCAGGTCGACCTGGTACGGCAGCAACGGGTACAGGTCGACGAACGATGACCTCGTGAGCTCGGGCAGCTTGATGTCCGCTGTCAGGCGCGTGCTGTCGGCGAGGCGGCCACTGTGCTGGTCGTAGAGCTCGCGCAGCTGCGTCTGCGCCTGCGTCGTCTTCGCCAGCACCCGTTTGCTGGTCACCTCGGAGATGTCTGACGGCTCCAGGTGCACCTGCAGCGGAAAGCGCTCCATGAGCCGTGCCAGCTCGACGCGGCGGTCGTCGAGGCCTCCCACCAGCTCAGTCAGCTTCTCTTGCGAGGTGACGACCAGCCACATCTTCCCTCGTCCGACGCGGCCCAGACTCTGCACGACCGCCTGGAGGTCGAGCATCTTCTGCACGTCGCGCGCGACGAACTGGCCGACCTCATCGATGACGAACACGAGCGTCTTGCCAAGGCGCCGGCGCGCCATCAGCTCCTGGCAGCGATTCGCGAGACTTCCCGCGCTGACGTCGGCGCGCCGCATCGCCGACTCCCGCCAGCTGTCCGCCGTTGCGTACGTCTCGGGCTCAAGCTCGTGCATCACGCGGCTGGCCTGCTGCACAGCGACGGCGACCTTGCCCTTCTCGACGTCCCACTCCTTGCCGAAGACCTCGCGGTACTTGTCGACGAACTCCTCGAGCCGGCCGTCGGCCTCCAGAGTGATCTCGAGCTCGGAGAGGTCGAGGTCGCGGGCGTACCCCAGCCCGTGCAGGAACAGGCGGTACATGATCTCCGTGAGAGTCATGTTGCCCGCCCTGATGCCGCGGTCGGTCGAGACGTCGAAGATCACCGCCTCGGTCGGGATGCGCTCCGCGATCGTCTTCAGCAGCACCTGCGCGCGCTGGTCGCCGGTGCGCTCGCCGAGGATCGCGCCGGCCGCCTCGCCCATGAGCACGCGATTCTCGAGCGCCAGCCCGAGGTACTTGGCGAAGCTCGACTTGCCGGAGCCGAAGAAGCCCGAGACCCAGACGCCGATGCCCTCGTGGGGCTGGTTCGGCGTCTGCGAGTAGCGCTCGAGGATGGTGTTGAAGTGGCGGCAGATGGCATCGGTGACGACGTACTCGCGAAGCTCGTCGCGGACGATGCGCTCGTCGGCCTGGTCGACCTTGATGATCTCCTCGATCTCGCGCGAGATGTCGCTCGCAAAGAGGTCCCGTATGCTCGTCACAGTCATCGCCGTCACCTCAGAGGATCTTCGGTCGGTAGTTGTGTTCGGCGTCGAGCACGCCCATGAAGCGCAGGCCCGTGGGGCCCTCGATGGTGCCCGGGTAGAAGAGCACCGCGGGCACCTTGAGCCTGCCCTTGAGCTGCTCCAGGAGGGCGTGCGTGCGGTACAGCGGGAAGAGGGCGCCGGCGCGCACGATGAACACCACGTCGCGCAGCGGGTCGGCATCTGCCGGCAGCTTGGCCGCGACCAGTCCGTCCAGCGGCCGATACTCGCTGAGCACCTGGTGGATCGTCTCGATGGTCTCCGGCAACCCGACCTGCCTCTCGGCCTCCGCGAGCGTCTTGGTATCGAGGCCTTCGGCCTCAAGCGCCTCCTGCATGCACTGCGCCAGCGAGATTGTCATGACGCGCTTCCCGGCCGCTTCGAGCCTCGTTCGCAGTAGCGCGATCTCCTGACGCACCGCGAATTCCGCTTCGGGTGGGTAGCGCAGGATGGCGTAGGGCATGTCGTGGTAGGAGCTGATCGCAGGGCGCGGGTCGTGCTTCTTCAGGATCGGCTCGAGCTTGTCGGTCAGCCGCTCCTTCCAGTCGTCAGCGGGAGTCATGGCGTGAGCTCCTTGGCGTACTCGGCAAGTGAGGCGCACGGCAGGTCAAGACTCATGAGGCTGCCGGCGACTTCGTAGCGCAGCTTGTGGAACTGGTGCAGGCGCAGCAGCTCACGCTCCACATCCCCCCGGTCGAGCAGGTACATGTGCCAGTCCGCGCTCTCGATGATGGCGCGGGCGCTGGGGTTGATCTCAGCCAGCGCGTGGAGCACGTACAGGAAGCTCTCTTCGGGCAGATGATAGGAGGCAAACTCCTTGACCGCGGTGCCCGTGAGCAGGCCGAAGTCGGCGGCGATGCGCAGCAGGCCGATGGCGACGCGTTCGGTGGTGCGCTCCGTCCAGGCGCCGGACCACTCGATGCCCTTCCTCTTCTTGAGCGATTCCAGATAGGCGGCGACGTCGTCGGGGCGCAGGCGAAACGCCCCTTCGGCGAAGCGCGGGTACAGCCACGTGACGAGGAAGTCGCGAACCAGGAACTCGTCGCGCGTCATGTGCCAGAGCAGGAGGGGCTTCCAGATGTCCATGTCGCAGCCGGCCTGGGCGAGATCGACCAGTGGGCGGTCACGGCCGGCGGGGTCGAAGCGGCGGTTGATCACCTTGGCGACGTTCAGGCTCCAGTTGGCGCGCGCACCAAGCACGCCCGTTTCGCGCATGCGCGCGAGGTTCTCTCGCTTCGAAAGCGCGAAGTCCCACGCGCGGAAGGCGGCATAGGTCTCCTCGATCAGGGAGCCCTTGACGATCGTGAACGACGAGACGACGTTGGCGCGCGTGGCGGTCATCTGCCGGTATCCAGGCGCGCATAGGGGATGAGCAGCGCCCCAGGCTCGCTGCGCGCGAAGGCGGCCGCGAGCAGGGTCATGACGTCATCCGTGGGCTCGTGGACGCCCGGCAGGGCGATCGAGCGGCCCTCTGACGATCTGCGAAGCCTCGCGACGGACTCGCGCGTGCTGGCATCGATCAGCTGGAACTCCGCCAGCTCGTCGAGTAGGTCAGCGCCCGACAGCTGCTGCAGGCGCTCGAAGAACGGCGCCCATTCCTCGTAGTGGTCGAGCCAGCGATGCCACTCGTCCTCGAACTGATCCTCGAGCTCCGCCGGGAGATGCCACAGCGTCATGCAGCCGGGTGGATCGAAGAGTTCGGCGCAGCGGGTCTGGGCGATAGCGAACACCGCGCGCGCCTGGGCGAAGAAGTGAGTGCGCGGGAAACCCCGCTCGAGCACCACCGCGCCGCGGCGGCCGAGCATGCCGTTGCTGTTCCACCACTTGGCGAGATCCATCTCGCCGTGACGAGCGACAACAAGGCGCAGCCTGAACAGGCGAGCGAGGTCGATGGTCGAGAACGTTTCCGTGGACTCCACTCCCCCATTCGTAGCGACCCCAAGGGTCATCCGCAATCTCGCCCCGGCGTGCGTGGCGCGGACCTGCCTGCCTACGTGGAGCCAAGACTACCAGTCAGAGCGGACGGAAATGGAGGCGGCTCCAAGGATGGACGCACGCGAATCCGGGATTTCGGACCACGGTACCGGGATGACCGTCGTTCGCAGGGGTCGACACGTCATGCGCCGCAGCCGGAAGGGCGCCCCAAGAAGGCACTTCGACCCTGCTGCCGACAGCGTGCCGCCACGCGGCTGCGGCAGCCTGCTTCTCCCTCTACCAGTCGGCCACGGCGACCTTGCGAGTCGAGAACGTCTGCAGCTTCTCGCGCCCGGGCACAGTCGGCCGCGGTCCGAGACGACTCGTCACTGCAGCTCAGCCGCAAGATCCTCGTCGGCCCAAGCCTCGATATCCCGGAGGTCCTTCGGCGTGAAATCCGTCCTGCAGAAGTAGCGCGCCTCTCGACTGGCCGTCTCCAGCTTCTTGAGAGTCTTCTCCGCTTTGAAGCATCGAAGCTGGCGCAGCCCATCCCGCCGCGCGACGTGATCGCCGGAGCCGGGGACCCCCTTCTTGATGAGGAACGCCTCTACTCTGTGAACAGCCGCGTAGAAGACCGCGGTAACCGCCCAATCACAGTAAACGGCGCTGGAGCCGCCAAGAAATCGATAGAAGGCCCAGTTGCGCGCTTCTTGCTTCCTGTGCGCCTCTTCGGTGGCCATGCAATTAGGCGCGCCGCGCGAAGCCCCGCAAGTCAGGTGACCCTGAGTCTTGGAAGAAGACATCGGCATCAACCACCAGACCCGAGCGCTCGGCTTCGGGCATCAGGGCCAAGTCGATCACCTCGGACACCCTTTGTGTGTCCCATGTGGGTGCCACGACGATGGCGCGAAGGACCGATGGATCGCCGGCGTCGCGCATGGTCCATACCTGCGAACCCGGCCAAGCCAAGCTCACCCGGTTCGCGTAGGTGCGCGCCAGCGTGGCCAAGCCTGTGTCGTCCTTGAAGCCAATCCCAGAGGTGCCGGCGGCAAGCGGCAAGACCGTGCCGAGCGCGCCGCCACGCACCTCAACGTCCCTTCTCGCGGCACGGCCAATTCTCTGCGCTGTCTGCACAGAGCGCGCCACGCGACCATTCCTCATCGCGACAGCGCTGTCGGCGACCCGGGTTGAACTGGCGGTTGCCTGCATTGTCACTTGCCGGCTTTCGGATCTCCGGATTCGTCAAGCAAGCCCAAAGCCTGCCTCTGGCCTGACAGCACGTCGATCAATGGGGCGAGAAGACCGTGGGGGATGGCGATCCTTGCGACGGGGCGCGCCGAAATCCGCGGCGGAGATCCGAGCCCGGCAACCTCCGCCTCATCTGTGGGAGGCGTGTACTGTCCGAACGTCACGAAGACCTCGTTCTGGGTGATTGTCGCAGCGGCGAAATTCGCGTACACCGCTGCCGGCAACTCGGCGACTGGTGGAAACTCCACCTTGACTTGGGCCTGAACCCACTCGCCCGGCTTCTTCTCGGCCTTCCTCGGCATTCCGTCTCCGTTTCCGATGGCGATGAGAGAGTGCGCTCTAGCTTATGCCCCCCACGGAGGCGACTCAACGCCCCGAGGCGGCACTGCTGGCTCGTCGTCCGTACAGCGGCGCATTGCGGAATGTGGGTTCCACGAGGGCTCGTCTGCACAGGGAGTTGGTTGGAGGCGGCGATCGGAGTTGAACCGATGATGGAGGTTTTGCAGACCTCTGCCTTACCACTTGGCTACGCCGCCGCGACGTGCGCCTCCCTCACAACGACGAAAGGCAGATGACAGAGCACATCGCCTCTGTCCTCTGCCTCGCCCTGTGAAGGGAGATTGGAGCGGGTGAAGGGACTCGAACCCTCGACCTTCTGCATGGCAAGCAGACGCTCTAGCCAACTGAGCTACACCCGCAGCAAGCGGGGATGATACCAGACGCCCGGGCGGGGACGCAATCGGGGCGGGCGGGCGAAGCCGGCCCCGCCTCGCGACCCCGTCAGCAGACCGCCCTGCTCCAGCCAGAGGCTGGCCACCGGGGCGGCCTCGAGCCTGTCGCCGAACGGCAGGGCGGCGTCGCCGAGGTGGAGCACGACGCCGCGCACGAAGCGCTCGCCGGCGAGCTCCTGGAGGGCGCGCAGCCCGCTGAAGTCGGCCTGACCGGGCGTGGACGTGGCTCTGACTTCCACGCCGACGATGTGCCCGCTCGCGTCTTCGATGACGATGTCGACCTCCTTGCGGTCGGCGCTGCGGAAGTGGAACAGCCGGGCGCGAGCGCGCGCCCAACCGAGCTGCTTCTGCAGCTCGTTGACCACGAACGTCTCGAGCAGGGCGCCGAGAGCCTGCGGCGCGGCGCCGAGCCCTCGTTCGTCGAGGCCGATCAGGTGCGCCGCGAGGCCACTGTCGACGAAGTGCAGTTTGGGCGACTTGACGAGGCGCTTGCCGAGGTTGGGCGTCCAAGCAGGAAGGCGCTGGACCAGATAGACCGTCTCCAGCAGCGCCAGATACCGGTTCAGCGTCGTCAGCTTGAGGCCGGCGCTGCGCGAAAGCTCGCTGGCGTTGAGCAGCGTGGCGCTGCGCGCCGCCAGCAGCTGAAGCAACGTGGGCATCGTCACCAACCCGTCGACATTGGCGATGTCGCGCACGTCGCGCTGCAGGATCGTCGTGACATAGGACGCGAACCAGGCGCCGCGGCGCTGCGCGTTACGCAGGGTCCGCACCTCGGGGAAGCCGCCGAGCACGATCAGCCGGCGCACGTCTTCGGGAGTCGGAAGTCTGGATCGAGCGCCTGTGCGCGGTGCGTCGCGGAGGGGCTCCCCGGCGAACATCGTGTCGATGAACGAACCACCGGCGCCCGTGACCTCACATTGCGCCAACGGCCAGAGCGTCAGGATCTCCATGCGCCCCGCCAGCGACTCGGACAGGCGCGGCAGCAGCAGCACCTGCGCCGACCCCGTGAGAAGGAATCGCCCAGGCCGACGATCGCGATCGACGGCGGCTTTGAGGGAGCGAAAGAGCTCGGGCACGAGCTGGACCTCGTCGAGCACGATGTCCCCAGAGAGGCCGCCGAGGAAGCCGACGGGGTCGCCGGCCGCTGCGGCCAAGGTCGGCGGATCGTCGAAGGTGAGGTACCGCGCCGGGTGGGCGCCGCCGGCGACCGCAAGCGCGAGCGTGCTCTTGCCGCTTTGGCGCGCTCCGGCGAGCAGCGTCACCGGACGGTCGCCAAGAGCGTCGAGCAGTCGGGGCGTCAGGGCGCGTTCGATCATGAGCGGATGATACGACTCTCAGGCATGCAAATCAACCACTCAGTGGGTAATAATTACCCGCTCCGTGGGCGATTTACAGAGACCGACGGGCGGCGCCCGGCCGCAAAGCGGGCGACGCCAGTGACCCGCGTCAGTGGCCCGCGGCGTCGATCGCCTCGTTGACCAGGCGGTCGGCCTCGGCGTTCTGCTCGCGGCGCACGTGCTTGACGTCGACCTCGCGGAAGCGGCTGAGGAGCAGGCAGGCCTGCGCGTGCAACGGCTTCAGGCCAGCGTCCTTGACCTTGTACCGGCCGTTGACCTGACGCACCACCAGCTCGCTGTCCAGGAAGACGTCGAGGCGCTCGACGCCGCGGTCGAGCGCCAGTTCGAGCCCGGCCAGCAGCGCCTGGTACTCGGCGACGTTGTTGGTCGCCTTGCCGATGAAGTCGCCAAGCTCCTCGACCACATCACCAGAGGCGGTGAGAAGGCGCGCGCCGATCCCGGCCGGGCCGGGATTGCCGCGCGCGCCGCCGTCCGTGTACAGGTGGTGGCGCGCGTCGTCGCGGTTGGTGGGGCGAGCGGGGGCGGGCGGACTCGCCAGCGCGGGAGCGCCCGCAGGGCCGGTCGCGGGCGCGTCTGCGGGACCGGACGCGGGCGAGGGCGACGGCGAAGCCGCTCCGGCCGAAGCCCGCTCGGGCGTCTGCCACACACTCACGGCGGGGTTGCGAAACGTTTCCACGTGGGCGCCGGCGCCGAGCGCGTCGGCAAACGTCTGCGCCCAGCGCAGCATGGCCGCCTGCTCAATGACGCCGTGCGGGGCGTCGACCAGAGCAAGCCCCTGAGCCTGCGCGACGCGCGCTTCGTGGTACTTGACGTCGCCGGTCACGAGCACGTCGGCGACTTGGGCCACGCCACGGGCGATGGCCTCGGCGCCCGAGCCGGGCAGCACGGCCACGCGTCTCACGGGGCGGGCGCCATCGCCGGCGTAGCGCAGCGACGGCAGGCGCAGCACGGCCGCGACATCGGCGGCGAACGCCGCCAGCGGCGTCGCGGCCGGAAGCACGCCGAGGCGCCCCAAGCCGAGCGTGGCGACCTCGTTCTCGACGGGGTACAGGTCGTAGGCCGGCTCCTCGTAGGGATGGGCGGCCACGTAAGCGCCGGTCACGCGCCGCTTCAGCCGGCGCGGAAAGACGACCTCCAGGCGCAGCTCGCTGACGACCTCGTCGCGGCCGGCCTGACCCAGGACAGGGTCGGCGCCCTCGCGGCCGAAGAACGTGCCCTGACCTTCGACGGCCCACGAGCAGTGCTCGTACTCGCCGATCACGCCGGCGCCGGCGGCGAACACGGCCTTGCGCACCAGGTCGGCGTCGTCGGCCGGCACGAAGCCGACCAGCTTGAGGGCGTCGGCGGCGGCCGGCGCCAGCGGCGCCGCCGCCTCGAGCCCGAGCAGCTCCGCGATCACGTCGGCGATGCCGCCGTGCGCCTTGTCGAGGTTGGTGTGCGCGGCGATCACGGCGACGCCGTCCCGCGCCGCGCGCAACGCCAGCCTGCCGGCCTCAGTGTCGTCGCTGAGGCGCTCGAGCGGGTCGAAGATCAGCGGGTGATGGACGAGCAGCAGGTCGCGGTCTTGGCGGCGCGCCTCGTCGAGGGCGGCGTCGTCCACCTCCAGGGCGACCAGCACGCCGCGTACCGCGTCGCCCGGCGAGCCGACCTGCAACCCCACGTGGTCCCAAGGCTCGGCCAGATCGAACGGCGCGAGGCGGTCGACCACCGCTATGACATCGCGTACCTTCATGCCGGCGATTCTACAGCAACGACGCCGTCGCGCCCCCCAGGGGAGCACGTCTCGGCTGTCGGCCTAGCGCAGCTTTGGCCGCAACGCGCCACGAACGACCGGAACGATGGTCGTGCTCGGCGCCGTGGCTGGGCGCACCACTATCGGCCTGATCAGCGTGTGGCTCTGGGCCGGAGAGTCGTAGGACTCCTCGATCAGGTACGGTCCAGCCGGCCTGAGCACGCTGTGCTCGGCATCTGATCGGAAGTTGTCGCTCATGTCAGTCCTTGTCCGCATCGGCAGGCGCTTGTCACCCTACCCCAATTCTGATCGTCGTGACTTGCAGATTCATGCCCGGGAGGCGCACGGCATTGATCTTCCCGGTTTCCCGAAATGGGGGTAGTCGGTTAGCTCCACCGCCCACAAGATGTTGTGTGTCCTACCACTCGTAGCCGTGAGTGACGTCAGCCTCGGTGACAGGCTTGGTGACCGCCGCCTGGGCGGGCATGCCGTTCTTGGCCGTGGTCACATGCCAGGCAGCTTCGAACCAGGTCGTGAGGGGCGTCCCGGGTCTTGTCGAAGACCGTGCCCGCGGTCACGCTGGCCTCGTGACGACAGGCGCGGCACACGAGGCGACCCCGGCTCGCCCGCCAGGGCTCACCGGCAGAGCGCAGGCCGGGCAGGCGAAGCCGTCCTGCCAGCGCCTCGAGGTAGCGCAGGCACGCCTCTTCACTCGGGAACATCTCGACGAAGTCCCGGTACGCTACGGGATAGTCGACGCTGGCCACGAGCCGACGAGCCAAGTGAAGCTGATCCGCTGGAGCGTCCACCACTACATCTTGGGGTAGGTGGAGCTAACCGCCTACCCCCATCCCGAAATTCGCTCCGGCAGCGCGGGCTCTCAACCGTCACCAGCAGCAACTCGTAGTCCATGCCCCATCGCTCAGTAGCGCCGAGCTGGGAGACGACGCTCTGGTAGACCTGCCGGGCAACTCCAAGCGGCGGATCCGCCGGGATGCCCACAGTCGGAACGGTCGTGAGTCGTTGCCTGGTCTCTTCGTCCTTCATGACCTCGATGAGCGGGTCGAAGGGTGCATCGACCCGCATCTCGGCGGCCACATCCTTCCACAGCCCAGAGGGTGTCGGCGAGATCCAGGCTCTCGGCCTTGACTACGTTCAGGCCGGCGTCCGCGGCTTCGCGTCGGCCCACCGGATAGCCGTGATGCAAGAACGCGCTTTTGAAGGACTCGGCGATGGCTTTCCATGGAGAGCGCCAGATTGGTACCGCGTTTCGCGGATCCGACGGCGATGGCCCCAAAGTCGCGGATCGCCGGCTCAAAGGCTCGCTCGAGCGGGACCTGATCGGTGATCCCAACGTCATTCCTGAGAAGCTCGAGGAAGTGCCGCACGTCCTCTGAGCCGAACACTGTCTCCTCGGTCTCGCCGGTGGGATGGCCGTCTGGGCCCGAGACGCGGCGGCGTTCGACGAGCTGAATACCCACAGGCCCGAGGTTGGCGAACGGGCGCATGACCACCTCGTTCGCGCCCAGAGCCGGCAACGTCGCGGCGCTGTAGGCCGAGAATGGCAGCAGGACCCCTACCGTCGTGAAGCGCTCGCGAAGGACGCTGATCGTGCGCCATGCCACGGTGGGGTCGCCGCCGTTGCTGACCACAAGGAGGTCCACGGCGTCACCCTGATCGCCGATGCACAGAACTTGCTCCGCGATCTGCGGAATGACGTCCGATGCCATCTGAGCCTGCGCTCCGGGGCGGCGAGCGCCCGCCGGGCGGCATGCGCCCGTCCGCCGGAGCCGTGGGAGCCGCCGCGGCGGGGTACTGTGAGTAGCCGGGGGGAATCTCACCCCCCGGCTCTCGCAGAACCGTACGTGACAGTCTCCCGTCATACGGCTCCCACAGACCGGCCGTTGGTGGGCGAAGCAAGGAGCCAATGGGCAAAGAGCCTGG